>Ga0065721_10003652_pt1 | contig 124538 bp, 129 predicted proteins | sample Mesricmetagenome_FD_59108 | JGI IMG/M metagenome (GOLD analysis project Ga0065721, IMG submission 59108) | Mesophilic microbial community from rice straw/compost enrichment Sample: eDNA_1 v2 (version 2) | ecosystem: Engineered > Solid waste > Grass > Composting > Bioreactor | place: USA...
GGTGGAGGCTGACGGGATCGAACCGCCGACCCTCTGCTTGTAAGGCAGATGCTCTCCCAGCTGAGCTAAGCCTCCATGCTCCCCGACTTTTGTCGGGTCCCCGCAAAGTGCTCAGTGTTGCTATAATGCAACAACTTCACTTTGTGAGGTGATTAAGTGACCCGTAGGGGATTCGAACCCCTGTATGACAGCGTGAAAGGCTGCTGTGTTAAACCGCTTCACCAACGGGCCATGAGTAATGGCGGATGGAGTGGGATTTGAACCCACGAGACGAGTTAACCCCGCCTACACGATTTCCAATCGTGCTCCTTCGGCCGCTCGGACATCCATCCATGTATATATGAAGGGATCGAGTTGATCACCTTGTTTGCCTTCCAGACTTCATATGTTATCACAAGCTTCTCAACTTGGCAAGAACTTTTTCAATACCGCTTAAAAAGTTCACTTTCATATAACTTTTCTGCTAGGCACAATAGCCATTGTAGCGCGTGAGCCATGCCCTGTCAACGATAAAATTATAAAAATCCCTTTTCGTTTTCCCGCTTTTGTTTGCATTCGCCTACCACGCATATATCATTACCCGTCAGCACAGATTTTAGTCGCGGCTCTACACTGCGATTTGCACCCCTAGCTTCAACATAAAAAGATACCTCCATTCATAAAATGATATACTTTCCCTAAATCAAAATTGGCGATGAATTACCTCGGCGCTACATACCTACAAATAGAAAGCCTCTGATGATCTCGCTTGACTTTGAAAGCGCGAAAAGGCGCGAAGAACAAGCCAGGCAAGCGATATCCAAATGAGAAAAGGAGTGAACCCCTGTGGTATTGCTTCGACAAGCCACGCTGCACGATCTTCCTGCTGTATGTAGAATAGACGCCCTCGTTCTAGGCTCAACCAGCCGAGCACATGAGCTGCAAACGGCTATTGCAGCCGGTCATTGCCATGTTGCTTCCCTCGACATGGACATCGCAGGCTTTGCCGTCATGAATCAATCTTTTTTTCAGCAAAGCTTTATTCACCTTGTCATCGTACATCCTCGGCATCAGCATCAAGGAATCGGAAAAGAGCTAATGCTGTACCTGGAAAAGCTATGTCCCACCGATAAGCTGTTCACTTCCACTAATCTTTCCAATAAGAAAATGCAGCGCCTTTGCCAAAAGCTTGGCTATGCCTACAGCGGAACTATCCAGCACCTTGATCCTGCTGATCCGGAAGTGTTTTACTGCAAAAAAATATAGCAAAAACAGCCGCAGCATCAACTGCCACGGCTGTTTTTTTACTGATTCCGCTCGTAAACCAGTCGCAACCCTTTTAACGTCAAATAAGGATCGACGACCTGAATGCACGATGTCTCATCTGCTACCAAAGAAGCCATCCCACCTGTTGCGACGACAGTCGGCTCGGTCTGGTACTCGGCTTTGATTCGACGAACGATTCCCTCGACCTGCCCCACAAAGCCGTAATAAATGCCTGCTTGCATGGCTGCGATCGTATTTCTGCCGACTACGCTCCCCGGTTTGGCGATCTCTATGCGCGGCAATTTTGCAGCCCGACTAAACAACGCCTCCGTGGAAATTCCGATGCCCGGCGCAATCGCTCCGCCCCAATATTGGCCCCGCTCATCCACGTAACAAAAAGTCGTAGCCGTTCCAAAATCAACAATGATCAAAGGCGCCCCGTATTCATGAATCGCCGCCACTGCATTGACAATCCGGTCCGAGCCTACTTCTCGCGGATACTCGTACTTGATATTCAGCCCGGTTTTGACTCCCGGGCCGACGATGAGCGCTTTTTGACGCAAGTATTTGCCGCACATGCGTTCAATCGCCGTATTCAAAGGCGGGACAACCGAGGAGAGGATCACTCCGCTGACCTGCTCAAGCACAAGCCCTGCGCTGCCAAACAAACTTTTCACAAGCATTCCGTACTCGTCTTCCGTCTTGTTGCGGTCGGTCGCGATCCGCCAATGATGGCGCAGCACCTCGCCCTCATACAGACCAAGGACGATATTGGAGTTGCCTATGTCGATCACCAGTAGCATACAGGTCGCTCCTTACCGTTTGCGCGTATTCAAATCCAGGCTGATATCAAACGCCGCAACGGAGTGGGTCAACGCTCCAACAGAAATGACATCAACGCCCGTTTTGGCAATATTTCCGATCGTGTCCAGGTTTACCCCGCCAGAAGCCTCTACCACCGCTCGTCCATCAATCAGAGCTACCGCTTCAGCCATTGCTTCCAGAGACATATTGTCCAGCATGATAATATCTGCGCCTGCGTCGAGCGCCTCGCGCACCTGCTCAAGCGATTCGGCCTCCACCTCTACGGTCATGGTATGAGGAATAGCGGCGCGAGCCGAGGCAACTGCCTGGGCAATTCCGCCCGCTCCCTTGATGTGATTGTCTTTGATCATCACGGCATCGTACAGGGCAAAGCGGTGGTTATGGCCGCCCCCGACACGAACGGCGTACTTTTCCAGGAAACGCAGCCCCGGAGTCGTCTTGCGCGTATCTACTACCCGTGCTTTTGTGCCCGCTACTGCCGCTACATACTCGCTTGTCTTGGTCGCAATGCCGGACAGACGCTGCATCAAGTTGAGCGCAAGCCGTTCACCGCTCAAAATCGAACGCACAGAACCACTGACTGCTGCCAGCTCCTGACCGACTTCGACCCGCTGCCCTTCCGCTACTTTTGCCGTGAAAACAAGCTCAGGATCGACCGTCGCGAAAACTTGCTCGGCAATCGGCAAGCCTGCTACCACACCTGCTTCCTTCGCGTACAAAATCCCGATCCCTTGCTCGGAATCCGGAATCGTGCTCATGGTTGTCACGTCGCCAAAGCCCACATCTTCGTGCAGCCATTCTTCGATTTTGCGTTGAAGCTCCCGTTTATTCCACATCGTTTTGTCCACACTCCTCTTGAATGGCGTTCTCGAACGTCTGGATGAGATGCTTGCGCCACAGCAAGTCATCTTTATTCGGAAAATCTGTGCGATAGTGCCCGCCACGGCTCTCTTCCCTAAGCAGCGAAGCTCTTGTCGTCAATACCGCTGCATTCAGCAAGTTTAAAAATTCAAAGGCTTCCCGGTCTTGCGCGATATACTGGTAAAACTGTTCCATCCGTTCCAGTTCGGCCAGCGCCTTTTTCAAACCTTTCTCGTCGCGCTTGACGCTGACGTGTCTCAGCATCAGCTTTTGCAGCTTCAGTCTTTGTTCACGTGTATTGAACGTGCGCGTTTGCCGATATTTGGAGACGACGCGAATCGGCTGAATCGCTGGCAGCTCAGTCAACTCCTTGATTCGCTGCGCGATCCGATGTCCGAAGACGACCGCTTCCGACAAGGAATTGCTCGCCAGTCTGTTCGCCCCATGTACGCCTGTGCAAGAAGCTTCGCCGCAGGCAAACAGGCGGCTGGTGGTCGTCTCGCCGTTCAAATCCGTCTGGACTCCGCCCATGATGTAGTGGCACGCAGGGGCGACCGGAATCCAGTCCGTTACCATGTTCAAGCCGTATTGCAGGCAAAAGTTGTAGATGGTCGGGAAGCGATGCTTGATCAGTTCCTCAGACTCGTGGGTGATATCGAGATAGACAAACGAAGACTTGGTCTGCTCCATCTCGGCCACAATCGCCCGCGCTACAATGTCACGCGGCGCGAGTTCTTTTTGCGGGTGGTACTTGTCCATGAAGCGGTCGCCATTGGTGTTGCGCAAAATGGCCCCTTCTCCCCTTACCGCCTCCGATATGAGGAAACGGGGTGCTCCTGGATAGTACAACGCGGTCGGGTGGAACTGGATAAACTCCACGTCTTTGATCCGCGCGCCAGCCCGATACGCGATGCCGATCCCATCCGCAGTGGCAATCTCCGGATTGGTGGTGTAGCGATATAGTTGTCCCGCTCCGCCAGTCGCCAGCACGGTCGCTTTTGCCTCGAGGAAAAACAACTCCCCGTCCGGCTTTTGCACGATCATCCCGACGCACTCGCCATCCTGCGTAAGCGCATCAATCGCAAAATGATGCTCCAACACATGAATGTTCTCTTGCTCCATGACCCGTTTGGACAAGGCACGCACAATCTCGGCCCCTGTTGCATCGCCATTCGCATGCAAAATGCGTCGCTTGCTATGCGCGCCTTCCTGCGTCAGCTCATACTGCCCTTCTGCATCGCGGTCAAATTCCGTTCCGTAAGCAATCAGTTCCTTCAAGCGATCAGGGCCTTCATGCACAAGCACTTCCACCGCATCGTACGAGCAAAGTCCCGCTCCGGCGATCAACGTGTCTTGACGATGCAAGGCAGGAGAATCCGATTTGGCCGTAACGGCGGCAATCCCTCCTTGCGCCCAGCGGGTATTGCTGTCATCCAGCCCTTTTTTGCTGATCAGAACTACATCCGCATACTCACTCGTTTGCAACGCCGTGTACAACCCGGCTATCCCTGCTCCAACAACAGCTACATCTGTTTTCATTCGAGGCAATGCCTGCAAATCAAAATCCGCGATATAACGGGGAATCATGGCTGTGTCCCTTCTCTCCGTAACTGATGATTTCCCACCCATTATAGCAAATACCTACCAGAAGAAAACCACATTGGAAAAGTTCCAATTGCAATAAAAAAGAGCATCCGCTTTTTGCGAACACTCTTGGCAAGTCACTCGTTTAGTTCGATTGGGCGACGCATTCCTTGCAGGTTCCGTACACCTCAAACTTGTGTCCGGTTACCTGAAAATCCTCTGGCACAGAAGCCATGACGTTCATCGGACAGCCTGGCAAGGAAGAAGTTTTCCCACACTCTGTACAGATTACATGGTGATGGTGGTGACCGTCTGCCGAGCAAGCCAGGCGAAAACGCCCTTCTCCCTCCAGCTCCGTCTCTTCCAAAATCCCCAGTTCAACAAAAGTGGAGATATTGCGATAAACAGTATCGAAGCTGAGAGTCGGATACTGCTCCTTAATTCGCTCCATAATATCTTTGGCAGACAAGTAGCGCTTCTCGGCAGCGCAGATGCGGATCATCTCCTCCCGCTTGCCGGTATATTTGTACCCGTGCTCCTTTAAAATTTGCAGGGCTTCTTCCACCTTCATCGACAAACACTCCTTCCTTTTGTCTTAACCAGATGACTTTATCGCATGATCGCACGCAGCTTTTTCACACCCAAAACAATGAGCATAATCAAAACAGCCATCAACACAATTGTACCACCAGATGCCCAGTCAAAGAGATAGGCAAAATACAATCCGCTCAGCACGGATATTTCCGCGAACAGAATCGAGAAAAAGATCGTCTGGCGAAAGCTCCGGGCAATTTGCAAGCTCGCCGCAACAGGCAGCGTAATCAGCGCGGAAATCAGGAGCACGCCGACAATGCGCATGGAAGCGGCAATCGTAAGCGCGACGAGAACCATGAACCACAGATTGATCGATCTGCGCGCGACACCGGACACCCGGGCAAATTCTTCATCGAAAGACACAGCGAACAGTTCCTTGTAGATCAGAAAAACCGTGCCAAGCACGACTACCGCCACGCCAACGAGCGCGTACAAATCTTCAATCGATACCGTGACGATTTTCCCGAACAAATACGAGTACAGGTCGGCGTTAAATCCGTCAGCAACACTGATCAAAACGGTAAACAGCCCAAGTCCTGTCGACAAAATGATCGGAATCGCCAAATCTTGATACGCTTTGTACACCTTGCGCAAGCGCTCAATGAACAAAGAACCGATCACCGCGAAAAGCATCCCGAAAAACAACGGGTTCACAGCGGAGAAAAACGCAATCTTTTTGGACACCAGCATCCCGGCAGCCACACCGGACAGTGTGACGTGAGACAGACCATCGGCCATCATCGACAAGCGGCGAACGATGAGAAACGTCCCGAGCAAGGGACAAATCAGGCCAATCAAAATCCCCGAAAACAGGGTATACCGCAAAAAATCATACTGCCACCAATCAGCCAGCATGTTCATACTCCTTCGTCATTATCTCGTTTGCAACGGCTTAATGGTGATGGGACAAGAGTCGGACGGAATCACCATACATGCTTTGCATAATTTTTTCCTGATTGTGCTCAAACTCGTGAGCGGTTCCGTGAAAATGGATTTTCTTTTGCACGCAAGCTACTTTCGTTACCCATTGCGACATCACTCCGACGTCGTGGCTCACGATCATCATCGTCAGGCCATTCTCTTCCTTTAGAGAACGCAACAAGCTGTAAAACTGCTCGATCGATTCCTGATCGACGCCGACAGTCGGCTCGTCGAGAATCAACAGCTCCGGCTCAGCGACAAGCGCCCGCGCAATAAACACGCGCTGCAATTGGCCGCCAGACAAACTTCCGATCCGCTGGTTCAGCTTATCCGTCAAACCTACCCGCTCAACAGCAGCCCGTACGCTTTCATGATGCTTGGCATTCAGTCTGCGGAAAAGGCCAACTTTTCCTACGAGACCAGAAGCAACGACTTCCTGGACTGTCGCGGGAAACCCGCCCGCACCGTGAGCCACTTGCTGCGCCACGTAGCCGATCCGGTTCCATTCGCGGAACTTGGACAAAGGCTGTCCGAACAGCTCGACCTTCCCTTTGCTCGGGGGCAAAAGACCGAGGATCAGCTTCATCAGCGTTGATTTCCCCGATCCATTCGGCCCGACAATCCCGACAAATTCGCCGCGCTCAAGCGAAAACTCCACTCCATCCAGAACCACTTTGTCGTCATATTGAAAGGAGACACCTGACAGCTTTACCACAGGCACTCCTTGTGTTGTTGGTTCCATGATATGATCATCCTTTAAATCGGATTTGTTCTGATTTGTTACCTTTCATCCTACTACGATTTTGCCCGAACTACAAGCCTCCTATGGAGCAGAAATCTTGGGTTGGCCCGATACAAAGAAAAATGCCGCCAGTTTCAGCGACATTTTCTTGATCGTTAGTTCAATGCTACTTTCAATGTTTCCATATTGTCACGCATGATGGACAAATAATCACGGCCTGCCTTCACATCGTCCTCTGTCAGACCTTCAAGCGGATTGAGCGTAGCTGTCTTCACGCCCGCTTCCTTCGCAATCACTTCCGCCACTTTTGGAGAGACAAGCGTTTCAAACATGACGTAGGAAATGTTGTGCTCCTTCACATGCTCGACCAAGCTTTTCAGCTCGCCCGGAGATGGTTCGTCGGCCGGGTTCAATCCGGAAATCGCCACCTGTTCCAGACCATATCGTTTCGCCAAATAGGAAAAGGCGCTATGCGAAGTCATAAATTCCTTTTTGGGAGCCGCTGAAACCATTGTGTTGAAATCTTGATCCAGCTTATCCAAATCAGCAGCCAGCTGCGCAAAGTTCTTTTCAAAATCGGCAGCATGCGCCTGATCTTTTTGCGCCAGCGTATTTTTCACTTTTTCCGCCTGCGCCTTCAGCTTCATCGGGTCCAGCCATACGTGCGGGTCAAATTCCCCGTGGTCATGGTCGTGCTCCTCTTTTGCATGCTCTTCGGTCGCAGCTTCTCCCTCATGCTCGTGTTCATCCTCGGAGGCTTTCAGCAAATCGAGTCCTTCCGAGGCGTTGACGATCACTGTCTTGTTTTTGTCGAGGTTGCTGACGGCTTTATCCACCCACAGCTCCAAACCGCTGCCGTTGTAGGCGAAAACGTCTGCGTTCGCCAATGCTACCATGTCTTTGGCAGTCGGCTCGTAGTCGTGTGGTTCTACGCCCAAGGGGATCATGTTGGTCACTTCTACATGCTCTCCCCCGATGCGTTTGGCTACGTATTCCAATGGATATATGGTTGTATATACTTTCGGCTTGGCATCGCCCCCGGATTGAGGGGTGCTTGTCGTCTGCTCAGCTGCACCGCATCCGGCAATACTGACAGCCGTAACGAGGCTCAGGATCGCCAACAGGCTCTTTTTCATCTCTATGTTCCTCCTACCCAATTCAAAATGATTCCGATTTAGTTGCTTGATCGTTTTTCATTATACGGACAGTGACCCAAAAAGTAAATAGGATTTATTACGATTTAATTGTCATATGTTTGCATCGCCGATCGCAGCTACACAATTTCTCCATGTCGTTATGATAAGATATAAGGCGGGAGGTATGTCCAAAATGAAACGTCAATCATGGTTGGCCATAAGCATTTTTGCCGCAGCCCTGCTCACTGGTTGTGGCGCGACTGATCAAGCTGATCAGGATCACGCGAATCACGCAAATCACGCTCCTAACGGCGACCTGCAAGAACTGACAGCTTCTGTTGATCAGCTGCCGAAGTTTCTCGATAATCAGGACCCCGTCATCATCGAATCGTACAAAATCGCAGGGGCAAACCGCGAACTGCTCAAATCGATCCCTTGCTATTGCGGTTGCGGCGAAAGCGCTGGACACATGCACAACGGCAACTGCTTTATCAAAGAGGAAAAGTCGGACGGCTCGATCGTCTGGGATGACCATGGCACGCGCTGCGGTGTCTGCATGGAGATTGCCGTGATTTCGTCCAAGCTGAAACAGGCTGGCAAATCGACAAAAGAAATCCGCGAGTACATCGACAACAACTACAAAGAAGGCTACGGAAAACCGACGCCCACCCCTATGCCCTCCTGAAATCCAGCCTTTTTCTATTCCTGACAAAGCTTCCTTAAAACTGGAAGCTTTTTTTGTTGTACAAGACAGGAAATGTGATTACAATTATACCTAGATATTCGATGCATCTATATTCGATACAAAAGGAGATTCCTATGGCGATCAACAAGGAATTGATGAAAGGCAGCACGGTCATCCTGGTTCTCACCTTGCTCGAACAAAAGCCGATGTATGGCTACGAAATGATCAAGGCGATGGAAAAAAGCTCGAATGGGGTGCTGACGTTGAAGGAAGGCACGCTTTATCCGATCCTGCACACCCTGGAGTCGGAGGGGAAGGTCGAGGCGTTTTGGAGCGAAGGTGAGGGCGAGCGGAAACGCAAATATTATCAAATCACGCCCGAAGGCAAGCGGCATCTCAAAGACAAGAAACAGGAGTGGATCTCTTTTCGCACCGCAGTAGACGGAGTGTTGGGCGGTGAGCCGACGTGAGTCAACCAGACAAAATCGCCCGTTACATAGATGAAGTCTGCAAGCAAATAGCCAGCAAAGAGGTTCATCCCGCAATCCGGTTGGAGCTGGAGGGTCATTTTGCCGAAAAGATAGCGGATTACCGCGACGCTGGACACACCAAAGAAGCTGCCACCGCCCAAGCTATTGCCGAGATGGGTGATCCCGTCTCAATCGGACGCCAGCTGCACGAAACCCACAAACCGCGTATGGAATGGAGCATTGTGGCGATGGTTGCCGTTCTGCTCGGCGTCGGGCTGCTCACCATGTTCTCGCTGCAAACAGCCATGGGCAACGAAAAACTGGTCGAGCAAAAATGGATCGGCATGCTGATTGGCAGCGCCCTCTTTTTGCTTGTGCTTTTTTCCGATTACAGCAAGCTGAAAAAGTACAGCCGCTACCTTTATTTTGCTACGTTCATTCTCTTGCTGTTCACGCTGCGCACTGGCAAACCGATAAACGGCACGCCTTTTCTCGAAATTGGATCAACTATCGTCAATTCCATCGAGCTGAGCGTCTTTTTGTTCACGATCGCACTGGCGGGCATCTTCGCCCAATGGAGCTGGAAGGAACGCTTCGTCACTTTGCGGGTACTTGCTTATTTCCTTCCCCCCTGCTTGCTTCTGGCATCTTCGCACCAGACCTTTGCTGTCATCTTGTTTGTGGTTTCTCTGCTCTTTCTTTTGCTGGTTTCACCAGTCAGACGGGCTACGTTCTTGACCGTAATCGGCTTGGCAGGAGCAAGCATCGGCAGCTGCTTCTACCTGTTCGGCAACCGTTATATGCTGGAACGGTGGAGTGCGTATCTTAACCCTTATAGCGACCCGAACGGAAGCGGTTATCTCGCCATTCAGCTCATGGATGCCGTTCGTTCAGCCGGGTTATGGGGACAAGGCTTTGGTTCGCAACTTGAAACTGTGCCGCTTCCTGAAACTGATTTTGTTTTTGCCTACATGATCTACAGCTTTGGTCTAATGACAGGTGCAGCGCTGTTCGCCATCGGCCTTTTATTGGTCAGCCGCTGGATACGTGCCATCAATCGGGTAAAAGATACATACGGCTCTCTGTTGTTGACCGGGATTGCCGTACTCATCTTCCTCCCCTACTTCTGGAGCATGTTTATGACAACGGGCCTGCTGCCGCCAGCACCGATCAGTTTGCCGCTGATCAGTCACGGGAATGCTCACCTCATTTTGAACATGGTTTTGCTGGGGATGGCCCTGAACGTTTACCGTCGAAAAGACATCCAGCCCCTCGTACAGTCCTAAGCCTGGCACCATCTAAATTGCACTTGGAAAAAACAAAGGGAACAAAGCTCATGACCAGCTCTGTTCCCTTTTTATTGTTCTTTATTACGCCGGAGCTACTTCCAGCATGCGCTCCAAAGACGCGCGCGCTGCGTCGGCAACATCTTTTGGCACATAAATTTCCGGTTTCATCGTTTCCAGCGCTTCGACGCATTTTTTCAGGTTGTTTACCTTCATATTCGGGCAAACGAGGTATTTGGAGGCGAAAATAAACGTTTTGTCCGGGCTGTCCTTTTCCAGCATGTAGCGCGTGCCGTCCTCGGTCCCGATAATGAACTCCTTGTGGGACGATTCGCGGCAGTATTTGAGGATTCCCGTAGTCGAACCTACGTAGTCAGCCAAAGAAACGACCTCTGGGCGGCATTCTGGATGGACGACAACCACTGCCTCCGGATGCTGCTGCTTCAACGTCATGATGTCTTCTACGGACAACTGGTCATGCGTGTTGCAGTAGCCTTCCCAGATGATCATTTTTTTGTCTGTGAACTGGGATACGTAGTGGCCCAGATTTTTGTCCGGCACCCAAATGATCTCCTCGCTGTCCACCGATTCGATCACCCGCTTGGCGTTGGACGACGTACAGCAGATGTAAGTCTCTGCCTTGACGTCGGCAGATGTGTTGATATACGCCACTACTTTTGCGTTCGGATGCTGTGCTTTCAACTTGCGCAGCCCTTCCACGTTCACCATGTCCGCCATCGGACAGCCTGCACGTTCATCAGGGATAATTACCGTCTTTTGGGGATTGAGAATTTTTGCACTTTCTCCCATGAAGTGAACTCCGCAGAACAAAATCACATCTGCATCGGTTTCTTTCGCTTTTTGCGCCAGACCAAAAGAGTCGCCAATGAAGTCCGCTACTTCCTGAATCTCGGGGCGTTGGTAAAAATGAGCAAGAATGATGGCGTTCCGTTCTTTCTTCAACTGCATCAGTCGTTCACGTAACTCAGCGTTGCGCTGGGCTTTTTTTTCTAACGCTAAAGCGTCCATGGAAAAAATCCCCCTACGGTGGTGTCATAATTTACGGTCATTGTAAGCTGATTACTTGGTCTTGTCAATGTAAGCGTTGTTACATGATTTGCCGATCCTTGCCTTTTCGCGAAAGACACGGAAACAAAAGGCTCATACCCGAAAAGGATATGAGCCTCGTTCTTGTCGCTCTTGTTTATTTTGCCCGAAACAACCATTGCAGGGCGTCTGGAACATATTGCACTCCCAGGTCAAACGAGTGAAACTCGCTCTCGTAAATCACCTGTCGCACGGTGCTCTCTGTAAAGCCGTTTTGCAATAAATGTTCGTACACCTTTTTGCTGTTTGGCACCATCCATTGCTGTCCATTCGTACGGGTGGCCCCTTCGGCGTGGCCCAAGTTCATGTACAGGCGCTGGCCAGTTCCCTCAAACGTCAGTTGCTCCAGCCACTCGATAATGCCCGGGAACCAGAACGATCCGGAAAAGCTCCCGATCCGCCCGAAAATATCGGGGTAGGATAAGGCGGTGTAAACCGAAATCAGTCCTCCCAGAGAAAAGCCCATGATTCCCGTATGTTCTTTTTCCGGCAACGTACGATATCGACCGTCGATATACGGCTTCAGCTCGTGCGCGAGAAACTGAGCGTAGACCGAGGCGTTGCCTCCAAACATTTTGCCTGGCTCAAACACGTTTGGCGAAACAAACGGCGTGTATTCGTCGTTGCGATCAAAAGAAGCCACTCCGACGAAAATGAAGTCTGGCAGCTCGCCCTGCGCCGTCAGCTCTCGCACTCTCAGCAGCGTGTCGCTATCTTTTGGCTCAATCAAATCGCCGCTGTCTTGCAAATAAATCACGGGATAGTGCTGATCACTGTCCGCATAGCCGTCAGGCAAGTAAACCAGCAACTGTCTATCGTTAAACGTATCGTGGATCACGCTAGGCTGACTCATCTGAGTCTCTCCTCTCCGTCAGTGCGATTGATTTCTCGGTGCTATTCCGAAAGAACCCGGAGCAGCTCCTTCGTCGTATACTCAACCGCCAACGGACCTTTTGTACTGATTGAGACATCCAGCGGATATACGTGCTTGGCTTTGACTGCTTTCAGCGAGTTCCAGACTTTGCTTTTGTTCAACTCGGCGAGTGTAGTATCGACGTTGTCCAAGTAATCGACGAGGAAAATGTAATCGGGATCGAGCACAGTCACGCCTTCCAGCGACACAACATCGCCCTCCAGCTTGTACTGGCCGGGAGGTTTGAGTCCAAGTCCTGATTTGTCATCAAAAGCGTAGGACACGTCATTGTCGTCCAGCACGTAAAAAGTGTTGCCGTCTCCCGAAGCGCGCAGGAACGTCACGGTCTTGTCTTTTTTCGCAGCCATCTTGCCTCTCGCTTCAGCCATCAGCGCTTCCAGCTTTGTAATGTATTCCTCGGCCAATTGCTCTTTGCCAATCAGCTTGGCGTATTCACGAAGCGTCTGTGCCCAAGTCCGTTCCTCGGTATTGTTAATCATGGCAACAGTCGAAATATGGCTCAAATCTTCGTAAACGTCGTTATGCGTACCGGAAAAGGCGACGATCAAATCTGGCTCAAGCTCCGTCATCAATTCCAGATTCGGCGTGGTCACTTCCCCGATGTCTTTGACAGAAGCCGTTTTGGCATAAGGCTTCAACGTCTCAAACGAACCCAGCATGCGCTCAGCCAAAGTAGAAGCGATCGGCGGAGTCTCCAGGGCAAAGAAATATTCCATCATGCCAAAATGAGTAACGACAACGCGCTGCGGCTGTTTGGCAATCACCACTTCTTTCCCTGTCGCATCGACATATGTTCTCGGCCATTGCTGCTTGGCCGATTGCGGACTAGCTGTAGTGGACGCGGAGGTAGCTACTTCTGTTGACTGCTGGGTCGACTGTGGAGGACTGCTGTTGACTGTCCCTCCATTGCCGGTACCGGAGCATGCGCTCAAAAGCAGGGCAAGCCCCAGCATAAGTTTATGCATTTTGCCTTTTGTTCCGTTTCTGAATAGCTGCACTCTCTCTCCCTCACCTTTTCGATAATGATTTTCATTATTAAACAGATTGTAGTAGCGGGGCGAGGTTTGAACAAGAGATGATCTTAGCCTTTTCACAGGATATTCTGAGCCTGCTTCCCAGAGTGCCGCTTCCGCTTGCTCCTTGAATTGCCCGGGTGTTACTCCCGTGTGTTTTTTGAACGCCCTGATAAAGTACGAAAGATCGCTGTACCCGACTCCTTCGGCAATAGCTTGCAAGGAAGCTTCGGTGCGCATCAGCAAAGCTTTTGCCTTGTCCAAGCGCACGCGGATCAAGTAATCAATCGGGCTGTAGCCTGTCTGTTGCTTGAATTGCTTGGACAAATACGGGACGCTGTAGCGCAGCTTTTGCGCGATGGCTTCCAGCGTAATCGGCTCGCTGTAATGGGAGTGAATGAATTGCTTGGCCTGCCAAACCAGATCGCCACTCTCTCCCCCCTCCTCCGTCCCATGCATCTGCTCCAGCAATTCGGCTACAAACAACTGGAACAAAGCTTTGGCGTAGAGCGGCTGTACAGCAGTATCGGTGACTTGTTGCCATATGTCCTGGAGTTTTTCGAGCTTGTCGAGCAACACAATCGACTGCTGTGGCACAAAGTCATACGACAGCAAAAACCAGTTGCGCGTCTCCAAAAGGCTCTTGATTTCCTGACGGCACGGCAGAGGAATCACCGCTTTATAGAAAAGAATGTAGAACTCAAATTCCGTTTTCTGGGGAACGATTTCGAGGGCCTGTCCCTTTCCGCCGTGAATCACGTGGCATCCGTTAACCGAATACACGAGTTCATCCAGCAGCACTTCCGCCTGGCCACGAACAGCATAGACAAACACACTGGAAGGAAGAGAGGCATAGCTGAATATATCCGTGGGCTGCACAATTTGATGACGCACATCCATGACTTTTACGGAAGCATGATTCCATAGATTCACTAACTCGTTTCGCCTCATGCGAATCACCTCTCCCTGCCAGATCACTACGCTCATTATAATTGATAACAATTCTCAATAACAACAAAAAAACCGTCCACTAACGAACGGTTTCTTCGCGTAAAAGCCTTTGGCTCGATTTGTCCATTATCGTGAAGGCGTCTCACCGAGGACGTGCTGCCAAATAAATTGGGCGACACCATCTTCATTGTGATGTGGTGCGGTGTATTTGGCGATCTCCTTGATCTTGGACGAGGCATTTTCCATCGCTACCGAATAGCCAGCCTCGGTCAATGCCTCCCGATCATTTTCCGCATCGCCAAAAGCCATCACTTTCTCCGGTGCTATCCCCCATGCTTCGCAAAAATACAGCAGCCCTGCCCATTTGGAAACACCGTGCGAATTGACTTCAATGTTGTGCTGCCCGGATGAAGTAATCGAAATCTGCTCTTGCCATGGGGCAAACTGATCGGCACTCCACTTCAGGCGCTCCTGATTGTTGTCCCAAACAAAAAACTTCACAATCTCCACTTCGCCAGTCTCGATTTTTGCCAACATTTCCTCAAGCGGCGCCACGCGCGCAAGCCTGTAAAAGGCGAACTGCCGCATGGAAACTCCTTCGAGCGATGCATCCTGCTCGATGATCGCCTCCAGACGATCCCGATCCTCCTGCACCATCCAGCGATTGCTGTTTGTATCGTGCATTTCGTAGTAAACCGGCTCTTGTCTCAGCCCATGAATCGCACCGATCACCAGTTCTTTTGCCAAGGAGTAGCGGCGGACCAGTGTGCCGTCTTTTTCGTAAAGGGCCGCCCCGTTGCTACACACGTAACCATCGAACGGAAACGAATCAATCGGGATTTGTGCGGAGCCAAACATCCTTCCTGTCGACAGCACCAGCTTGCAGCCTTTTTCCTGCAGCTTGAACAGTGCTTCCCTGTTTCCCTCGCTCATTTGTGATGCCTCATTCAACAATGTACCATCCATATCAAATGCTGCCATCCCCGGTGTAAGTAGCATCATTTCTCCTCCTCCACTGATTCGGTTGACTATGCTATATGTTGGGCTAGACAAATGCCCCTTGTCCCTTTATGAAGAAAAGAGGCACCTGAGGCGCCTCTTATTGTTTCGGTTCTTCGTTTGTTTCTTCTTGTTTAGGTTGAATGTTCACGACCACATCATTGTTTTCCTGATTAGCCGGATCATTGTCCATTTTTCCCGTTTCGATCAATTGCTTGATCTGCTCAGCATCAAGCGTCTCTACGCGCAGCAATGTGTTAGCAATCAGATCCAGCTGATCGCGGTGCTTGGTCAGCAGTTCTGTACACTTGGCGTAGCATTCGTTGATGATGTTTTGCATTTCAAGATCGATCTCGTACGCGATTTTGTCCGAGTAGTTGCGCTCGTTGCCATAATCGCGGCCCAGGAACACCTGTCCTTGGCTTTTACCGAATTGCATCGGGCCGAGCTTGCTCATTCCGTATTCGGTAATCATGCTGCGAGCAATTGCTGTCGCGCGTTGGAAGTCATTGTGCGCCCCGGTACTGATATCCCCGAGCACCAATTCCTCAGCCACTCGTCCACCCAGCAGGCCGACGATTTTGTCGAGCAAATCGCTTTTGGTTGCAAAGAAACGGTCTTCTTTTGGCAGCATCACTGTGTATCCGCCAGCCTGGCCGCGCGGAATGATTGTTACCTTATGTACCATTTCTGCATTTCTCAAATGATAGCCGATAATCGTGTGACCAGCTTCGTGGAACGCAACCAGGCGTCTTTCGTCTTCGCTGACTACGCGAGACTTTTTCGCCGGACCAGCAATAACGCGGTCGATGGCTTCGTCTACTTCCTTCATGCTGATTTGCTTTTTGTTTTTGCGGGCAGTGAGAAGAGCTGCTTCGTTCAGCAAGTTCTCCAAATCTGCACCAGTGAAGCCCGAAGTACCACGGGCAATCACATCGAGCTTCACGTCTTCGCCAAGCGGCTTGTTGCGGGCATGAACCTTGAGCACCGCTTCACGGCCTTTGATGTCAGGACGATCCACTGTGATTTGACGGTCAAAACGTCCTGGACGCAAAAGCGCCGGGTCGAGAATGTCAGGTCGGTTGGTCGCAGCTACCATGATGATACCTTCGTTGCCGCCGAACCCGTCCATCTCTACGAGCAACTGGTTGAGAGTTTGCTCGCGCTCGTCATGACCACCGCCGAGTCCAGCACCACGCTGGCGACCTACGGCGTCAATCTCATCGATAAAGATAATGCACGGAGCATTTTTCTTCGCGTTTTCAAACAGGTCACGCACGCGGGATGCACCGACCCCGACGAACATTTCCACGAAGTCAGAACCGGAAATGCTGAAGAACGGAACGCCTGCTTCACCAGCGACAGCGCGGGCGAGCAATGTTTTACCCGTACCTGGAGGGCCTACAAGCAGAACCCCTTTCGGAATACGAGCGCCAACAGCGTTAAATTTGCGCGGGTCTTTCAGGAACTCAACGACTTCCTCCAGCTCCGCTTTTTCTTCATCTGCACCCGCTACATCGTCAAACGTAACGCGCTTCTTCTCTTCGTTGTACAGCTTCGCGCGGCTTTTTCCGAAGTTCATGACTCGGCTTCCGCCACCCTGAGCGTTGTTCAGAAGGAAGAAAAACAGGATGAAAATGATGACAAAAGGAATGATCGAGGTCAGGAACGTGAGCCAAATGCTGTTGCCCTCCGCTGGATTGAACTCTACCTTTTTCAGTTTTTGATCATCAATTTTCGTCTCCACAAGTTTTACAACATCGGAGTCGTACAAAGGAACGTTGGTAAAAAATTTGTTGCTTTCCTGTCCCGGAATAGCTTTAGCCAGTGTACCCTCTACCCTGTATGTGCCATTTTCAGGGCGCATGGATAGCTCTGTAACATTGTCAGCCTTCAGCTGTACCCGGAAATCCTGATATGTAAGTTTCCCAACCTTATCAGTACCGGAGAGGATGAAATTCACGATCCCGACCGTGACAAGAAAAATCAGTAGGTAGAACCCGGTATTACGAAAAAAGCGATTCATTCCTTACCTCCTCTCACGAACAGACACTTTTCACATTTTATCATATTTTGCAGGGTCTCCACAACAAAGCTACTTCGTGTAGACTTCAGGTTTCAACACCCCGATATACGGCAAATTACGATAGTGCTCGGCATAGTCCAAGCCGTATCCAACAACAAATTCGTCAGGAATATCGTAACCGCTGTAATCCGGTGAAATATCCACCTTGCGACGCTCTGGCTTGTTGAGAAGTGTGACCACTTTCACAGAGGCAGCTTCGCGATGGCGAAGCAGCTCTACCAGCCGGCTCAATGTCAGTCCGCTATCCATGATGTCTTCTACTACCAGCACGTGTCTGTTTTGCACGGAAGTATCGAGGTCCTTGAGGATTTTCACCATGCCGGATGACTCTGTTCCGCTGCCATAGCTGGAAACCGCCATGAAGTCCATTTCGCATGGAATGTTCATGTGACGGATCAGGTCAGCCATGAAAACAACCGCGCCTTTCAGTACGCAAATCACCAACGGATTTTTGCCCTGATATTCGGCAGCCAGTGTTTCGCCCAGCTCCTTTACCTTTCCTGCAATATCTTCTTCTGATAGCAAAATCTTCTCGATGTCTTGATTCATGAAAAAACCTCCCGCCAATCTTCTCCAAACTCAACCCGCACGTGTAGAAAACGCCTGGTCTGTCCATTTACAGGCGCTACGGCGGAACGGCGCACACCTGGTACCAAAATCACCTCATCGCCCGCCGTCAAAAGCGGAAGTTTGTCCCGCCATGCTCGCGGAAATTTGGCATCAATTAGTAGATCCTTCAGCTTCTTTCCAGTTGCAGAGCCAAACAGGGTGAGACGATCTCCTGATCTCCGGTTGCGCAAATAAAGCGCTCCCGGGAGCTGATCGGCGTCGAAAACCGCTTCATTTTCAGGGAGTCGTCCCCAATCCATGGGACTTTCAAGGTATGAAATATGTACCGTGGCATTGCTCTCGTCGATCCGGGTCACCCCTGGAACTGCGAGTTCGTAACTATAGGTATGTATGCTGTCTTGCCGCTTTCTACGACTAAAAAGGATTCGTCCGTACATCCGGCTTACGACCAGTTTGTCGGGCAAATGAACTTCCGCAGAAGGGCGACTTCCCCCTAGCATGTGCAAAACGGTCTCCACATGCTGCGAAGACCATTCGGTATGTTTTGAGAGATAACTTAATATTAGAGTAATCATTCTCCTTTGTAAAGCAACGTCACAAGTTTGAAACTTGTCTTTGTCAATGACAAATGCTTCCTGTTTCTTTTCGATCACAGCCTCGTCCAGACGCTCGCGAGCCAGCCTGGTCAAAAACGCCTCATCCTGCGAAACCGCGCCTGCCAAATCAAGAATATGCTCGCGGTACTTCTCGTTTACCTGAGCCAAGAGCGGCATCACATCCAGACGCAGCAAATTGCGCTTGTACTTGCGCGAACGATTGCTGCTGTCCTCTCGTGGAGCAAGACCATTTTCCTGGCAATAGGCTTCCAGTTCCTGACGCGTTTTATGCAACAGCGGACGCACCAATTCAATCCCGGTATCTTCCAGCATGCGACGCTGCGGCATGCCAGCCAGTCCTTGCAACCTGCTGCCGCGCACGAGACGAAACAAAATCGTCTCCACCTGGTCATCGGCATGATGCGCCAACGCCAGCTTGGTTGCCTGATGAGCAATGCCTACTTCGCGATAAAAGCGGTAGCGAAGCTCGCGGCTTGCCTCCTGGCCCCCCTTCCCCGTCTTTTTCATATAGGAAGGGACGTCGTACTCAAACAGGTGAAAAGACACGCCAAGCTCGCTGCACAACGCTTCTGCGTACTGTGCATCCAGCCTGGCCTCCTCTCCGCGGAAGCCGTGATTCAAATGAACGGCATGCAGTTTCCAGCCGTATTGATAGTGTTGATTTAGAGAAGCCAATATATGCAAAAGAGCTGTAGAATCATTGCCGCCGGAAATTCCGACGACAACCGTTTCTCCGGGGAGAAGGAGCCTTAGAGCCTCAATCTCGTTGCGTACGCTTTCCAGCATAACGGGCTCCTTTCCAAATCGTCACGACGGAAATACCAAAAATAAGTCCGGATGCAATCGCCCCAGCCACCATCAACGTCTTGGTAGCCAGCGTGATCCCCTCCACGTAGTTGTTGTTCACGAAAGCCAGCATGGATTTGTAGGCCAGCGAACCGGGAACGAGCGGAATAATGCCCGCGACGCTGAAGTTGGTCGAGGGAACACGGAGCAAAATCGATAAAAACTGGCTGAGCAACGAGACGATCGCTGCGGAAACAAATGTCGACAGCAGCACTTCCGCCCCCCAGATCGGCAAAAGCGAAAACACGCAAAATCCGACCATCCCGGCCAAGCCACCGGCCAAAATCGTGCGAACCGGGACGTTAAACAGCACGCACCACGCCATTGATGAGAAGAAGCTCAGCGCCAAACCTTGAACAAACATACTTACTCACCTCAACCAGAGAATAATCGCTGTGGCTACCGCTACGGAGACGGCCGTCAACATGGCCTCGACTCCCCGGGAAACACCCGCAACCAGATCACCTGCCAACAAATCCCGCAGCGAGTTGGTGATCGCAATCCCTGGGAACAATGGAAGCATGGCACCGATAATGATGATGCTAATGTGCAGCTGTGGGAAAAGGGCTACAGCCAGCAAGGCAAACAGCCCGCCCAGCAAAGCAGCCGTAAATTCGGTAAAAAACTTCATTCGAACAAACTGTTCCAAATATTCGAGGCTCAGATTGACGATCAGTCCAGCCAGCGCCGACGGGACGAGATCAAACCATGTACCTCCGGCAAGCATGGCAAAGGAGCCGCTGGCGATGGCTGCTGCCATATGCTGCATCCACTTCGGATAAATCGGCTTTTCCTGGTCAATTTCACGCAGCCTTCGATACGCTTGCTCCAAGGTGATCTTCCCGCTGACAAAGCGCCGGGATACGTCGTTTACAAGTGTGATTTTATTCAAATTGGTGGTTCGCTTTGGCGTTCGGACCATGCGGGTATGATCCAGCCCGCTACACCGAAAAGACAAAATGATGCTCGTAGGTGTAGCCGAGCTGTTGACGTCATCCATCCCCGCAGCCACGGCAATCAAAGCCATCGTCTCTTCCGTCCTGTATGTTTCACCACCATTTTTCAATATGATTGAGCCTGCCAACAAGCAAGTATCCATCACCAAATCCGAGGACACAAACCGTCACATCCTTCACATGAACCATGCATAATACAAAGTTCCAGCCAATAGCAGCAAAGAGGCGACAAACAAGCCGCTTATGCCTCCCCCGACTTTGCCTGATTTCGGCGCCTTTTTTCGCGGCTGCGCGACAGTGCGCTCCCGCAGGACTGTCAAAAGCTCCGCTCTCATCTCGCCCGCCGAGGCAAACTTCCCGTGAAAAGCCTTTAACAAAGGCACTCGGTAAGGGTACAGGCTGTCACTTTTCCGTATTATATCACAGAGCAAACCCGTATGACGCGGTTCACTAAGGCTGCTTTTCCACAACTCTTTTCCAACGGTCAAACGCACCATGATCACAGCTGCGCAGAACAGGTCGTAGCCTGTGTCGGCCTTTCGATCGCCGGCATGCCAAAAGGCGCGATCGTACTCTTCCGTGAATTGGCGAACGGCACTTCCTTGCTTGGTAACACCGCCAAAATCAATCAGCCGGACGGTTTTGTCCGTCTGGCTCACCATGATGTTCTCCGGTTTCAAATCACCGAACGTGTAGCCGTGCTTGTGCAGCACATCGAGCCGGGCTAACAGCTGCACGATCAGGACAGGCACCCATTCCGTCCCTGCCTGCTGGATATAGCGATCCAACTGTTCGCCTTCCAGATACTCCATGGCGTAAAACGTACACGCTTTTCCGTTGACGACCAGGTCGTCCACATCACAGAGGAGCGGTCCCACTTTGGAATCCCGCCCCTGTTGTACGCTTTTCAACACGTTCACTTCCATTAAAATGTCCATACCTTCCACGCCTACCTTGACAGCACGGCGCACACCGTCCTGGGAGACGAGGTAAACGGTTCCGTTCGCACCACGCCCCAACTCCCGCAGAACGTGGTACGACTTCCGATTCCACTTGCCCTGAAAATACTTGGGCAGATCTGGAGTAGCTGCCTTAGAAGACATGGTCGCGCAGACTTCCGTTCATGTCGTCGTTTTCTTCTTCGTCTGTATAGCGATCTTTCAGCGTGCTTGGGAGTTTATCCTGCTCAAACAAAGCAATCGCTTCAACGATCGCAGGCCCGGTCGGCGTAATGCCGCTCATTGCCAGATCACTGGTCAACTGATGAGCCTGCTGTACTTTTTCTGTCCAAGGAATGCGTATATCCAAATGCTTTTGTTTCCCAGGAAATGAGCCGACAGCCATTCTGCTTTGTCCACTCCGGGAGTGCAAGCTAATGCTAAAATCGTGGATCGCTTGCTGAACGGCAGACAGTTTTGGCTTCATACTGCCGGATGTATCGACAAGCATCACGACATTCAGACTGCTTTTTTCGCCGAGATCGTCGACCATGCCTGCTACTTGTACGCGTTTGTCCGGGGCCAGTTCATCTATTCCGGAATCGCCCAAAATCTCTTTCAATTCTTTATTGACCACTTGATGGATGGTTCTTGTCATCGCCTTGCGCGTCAACATTTGGACTGTTTGCGCCAATTGCTGCGGATAGACGATATCGCAAAGCCCTCCTCCCGCCTCGGCGATATCGCGGATTTCCCGCTCCCCTTTTTCGCCAAGCTCGCTTTTGTCAATGACTCCGATCACGTTGACCGTGATTCCTTGCTCACGCGCCAGTGCTGCTGCGGCAACCGGGCTTATTCCCGAATTGGAGCAGCCGTCTGTTACTACGAGAATTTGACGAAGTGTCGCTTCTTTCACAAATAATCTCCCCATTCAGCCTGTTTTAGCAACAGTATCGCCGCGCTGATGGGAAAACATACTCCCTAGCTTACAATCCGCGGCCGTTCCAGCTTCTCCATCCCGTGTACCTGGATCGCTGACCATTGCGGAACGAACCGATCAATCCGCGCCACGAGTACCGTCATGTCATCCACGATTTTCCCGGAATGCTGACGAATGACTTTTTCCAGGAGCAGGTCGGCTACTTCTTGCGGATCATCTGTTTCCAGCTCGCTGATGATCCGCTTCATCCACGCCTGCCTGTTTTCGATATGGCGGGGAGCCTCGTAGATGCCATCGGACATCATGACCAAAAGATCGCCTGGCTTGAGCATTCTCGACACGACATCGACCTCGATTTCTTCCAAAATGCCCACGGGCAAGTTGTTGGCTGTAATCGTGATGACGTCGTTTTTTCGTTTGACGAAGCTCGGTGTCGAACCGATTTTGATAAACCGGGTATGCGCCGTCTGCAAGTCAATCAACGCCAGATCAACGGTGGCGAACATTTCATCTGTAGAGCGCAAGGCCAGGATAGAATTGACGGTCTTGATCGAAATTTTTTCGTCCATGCCGGAGCGAAGCAGCTGCTGGAGCATGTCGAGGGCAGACTGGCTTTCCAGAAAAGCCCGTTCCCCATTGCCCATGCCGTCGCTGATCGCCAGCGCCATTTTGCCATTGCCCAAATCCATCGTGCGGAAGCTGTCTCCAGACAAGAGCTTGCCATCTTTCGCTGCGCCAGCGACGCCGATTTCGATTTCAAACGTTTTGGCGGAGGCAAGGCACATCGTGCAAGAGCCGTCTTTTTGCGCTTCGCATTGACGCTCGCGAACCACGATGTTCTCGCCCAAAATTTCCGTCAGCATCGGAGCGACGATTTTCCCGCATTCATCATGTCCAAAGCAAGTCGGCTGACTGATTTCGATATCGACCTTGCCTTCTTCCAGGCTGTGAATTTCGACCCGGCGAACCGATAGCCCCAATCCTTCCAGCGCTTTGGAAACTTGCTTTTCCTGAAAAGACAGCTCCATGCCTTCCCGCTGAATTTCGCGGGCAAAATCGCTCATGACCCGGGAAACTCCCGACAGTTGGTCAGCTACCAACTTGCGGCTCTCCTTCACCTGTTTTTTCAACTGGTCAAAAGCTTGCTGACGGTCGTACTCTTGTTCCATGACCGTCATCACCTTTTCTGTCTTGACGCACTTTCGCTCCCAGTCGCGTGGCGGAGTGACACCCGCGAGCGTGCCATTTTCGTACACTTTTTCCATCAGGTAGCGCATGCCTTGATACGTAGCTTGCGTGTCCTTTTCCCAGCATTGTTCTTTTTTCCAGCACTTTTGGCACGTAAATTCGGACACCCGGCTGAGAAAGGCATCGGCTTGTTCCTCGATCTCCTCCTGATCTGCGGTTTGGGCAAAGCTGCGGGACAATTGGGTAAACAAATCGGAGAACTGTTGAATTTTGCCCGCCGTCACATCGCGGACTCTGCGCATATATTCCTGATGAGATTGCAAATTTTCGGGGGTACCCGGAATAAATCTGGCTACTTTTTTCCAAAGTACAGCAGGGGTGAGAATGAAGCAGACAATCGCCAGGGAAGTTTCAATCAAGGAGTAGTAAAGCGTCTCTTCCGCCCCGCCGTAAATAGCCAGGATCGCTGTTCCGATCAGCAGACCTGCGGAAACGCCTACTTTTCCGCCTTCTTTCAGCAGTCCTGCCAAAAGACCTGAAAAGGCCAGCAAATTGATTTGCAGAAGGGCACTTACATTTGCCAAACTGAGGATAAGACCAGTTACGACGCCAACCGCTGCACCAACGGTTCCACCGCCGACGAAGGCGAAGACGAGCAGCAAATAGCGAGAGAGTACGTGTTCCATCGAGATGCCTTCGACCATCCAGTCCACTGTACCTGTCATCACAGAGGCGAGCAGGATGACGAGCGACACGATTTCCTCGTTTTTCAGCGGCTCATAAGGCTTGGCCAAATGAATGATCGAAAGCGACTGGATGAAGATGAGCGTTAGCACGAAGCCGAGTACAGCTTCTACAGCCACCATGATCAGCTCGTACGTATTTACCTGATTGGTGAGCACCGCGTACAAGAGCCGACTGACAAAGATCGTGACGACCACGAGCAGCGGAGTGCGCGAAAAGTCTTTGCGCCGCAGCCGCTCCATCATTTTGCATGTAAACAGAGCGAGGACGATGCTGAGGATCGTCTGTAGCCCGATCGGCACCGATTGGGTAAAAGCCCCGAGAATCAGCGCCAATCCGGTAACGAGCAGGCAGTCTCTGCGAATATAGAACATGACGATAAAATACGGTATAGCAAAAGGCGTCAGCTCTTCCAAGATCAAGGCCCGCCCGAGCAAAAACCCCATCAAAAGTGGAAGCACATTCCATCTGCGTACGGCATCAGCGACTTTGTCTCCCCATGTTCGTGCGGTCGTATCCATTCGTTCTGACACTTGGCGCGCCCATGCTTGCCCAGCTTGGGTCACATTTTTGTTTGCGATCATTTTAGCTCCACCCCGTTCTTGTTCAATGTGTTTCTCCATTATACGGAGGTGGTATTGTAAAATTTGTCAAAAAACCAGCGAATATTCACAGAATCGTGCGACAAATAAACCTGCGAATTTGGACAAAAAAAACCGACGTTATGGCGGATAACGTCGGCTGACAGGTGATTCGCGCTTTGCGAAACGGGCTTACGATACCTTATTCGTCACTACTTCAAAATGACCTTCCTCTTTTTTCTGTCAAACTGTGCTTTTAACAAAGAAAGAAAAGTCATAATTTTCCGATCAATATTCACCGGCCACGTCCCTTTTTATCTCCGCTCTTTTTCAGAGAGGACTGGCGGTCTTCGCTTTCTTTGAGGAAGCGATTGAGCTTATCTTCAAAGCCTTCTGTGCGTTCCCGCTGTTGGCGGGGCTGGCGCTCTTTTTCCTGCGCCTTTTTGATAGACAGCCCGATCTTGCCTTCCTTCACACTGAGGACTTTTACCGTTACGATATCGCCGATTTTCAAAAATTGGTGAATATCTTTCACATATACGTCGGCAACTTCACTGATATGCACCAGTCCGGTCACATTTCCAGGCAACTCTACAAACGCGCCAAATTTCGTGATGCCAGTGACTTTTCCTTCCAGTTTGCTCCCGATCTCGACTCCCATGTACGTGGAAAGCCTCCCTCTCCTAGAAGATCACACTGTGAGCTTATTCCGGAATCACGTAAATGCTCTCGCCCTGCTTGGTGTAGTAAATTCGTTTGCGCGCCAGCTCGGCCAAATATTCCTGGTCGTTCAAGCGGCTTGCCTCATACGTCAGTTCCTCTTCCTTTTGCTTCAAGACAACCGATTCCTGCTTGAGTGCTTCCAGTTCGCTGCTCTTTTCAGCCAACACTCCGCTCTGCAAGTAGAGTGTATAGCCAGTCCAGACGAAAAAGCACAGGATAAAAAAGAAAAAGAGCCGCATTCTTCGTCTTTGTCCTTTTCGATTGGTTGGAGAGGTCGTTGCCTGTTTCATCATTTCGCCACCTCGGATTACTCCCGCTTTCTCTTTGAGTGAAACCAATTCTTCCAATTGGTCCAGATTCCTGTTGTTTTTCCGAACATTTTTTTCCCCAAATGTTGACCCCATTTGGCAAAAGGAGAGATGACAAAACGTGTCACTTTCCACAAAAAGCCGAGGATCATGAGCAACATGGAATAAAAAAATGCCAGCACCATCAGGATCACTCGGTAAATAAAGAGCACGGGACGTACAACCAGGGTATCAATAATTTGTATGACCGTTCGGTATAACCACTGACAAAATTTTATCATGCGGTTTAAAAAAAGGATATACTTCTTACTTCCTAATAAAAAATACAGCCACGCACCGAAAATCATTCCAAAAAAGATGGGAAAACGAATTATCCCGTCGTTTACTTTTACTAAAATCCAGAAAACGGCTCCCATACTGCCAACCCAAAACAGGACATCAAAGAAGAAGACCAGCCAGAGCGGCATCCTGCTCTTCCCTTTGAACACATGATACGTATCAAATCCCATTCCCATAAGAGCCCCGCACGTCGACATGGCCAAAACCGTCTGCAACTGAAGGATGATGTTCACTTGAACAACTTGCCGAAGAATCCTCTCGACCGATCTCCGGCCTGACCTTGTTCCAGATACGCCATTTCGTGAACCAGGCCCTCGATCGCCACTTCTCCGGTTTCCAGACTCAAATTTTTCATATGCAGGTTTTGGCCTCGTATGGTTAAAAAGCCGCCGTCCGTTTCCAAGAGGAATTCTTCACTGTCAAAGCTTTCGACGTTTTTTACTCCCGAAATCGCCAAACTGCGTCGATTGATCATCACGATTTCGTGGCGCGGCCGCTTCGTGTGGTCGTTCATGATTACTCCCCCCTAACGTACCCTTCTTGTACCATCGTATGGAGGGGGATGTCCTTTTAGAACAAAAAAACCCCGCTGACCTGCGGGGTTGCTTTTGCCACTCTTATTTGTACACGGTATAGTTGCCGTTCACATAAATGATTTTGTAGCCGGTACGATCGGCAATCGTCTTGAGCGGCAAGGTAGGAATGTTGTTTTTCAACTGAACCGCTGCCGGCAAAGTAACGTTTTGCCCGTTGACGTTCACGATGTTGGAACCGACCTTGAACTGCATCACCGTGTTGCCGCTGACGACTTTTGCTGTCGTTTTCGTGTAGCTGACCGAGAAGCCGAGAGCATCGCGGAAAAATGTAGTCGGCATGAGCGTGTTGCCGTTTACTGTATACGGAGCAACGGCCAGTTTTGTCGTTTTGCCTGCTTTCGTGAAGGTCGCGACGTTCGCCTTGAAGCTCACACCGTTCAGAGCCACTACATTGGCAGGACGGGCGAACAGCAAGCCCTTCTCTTCAGAGGTATAGACGCCGATGCTGTAGACGCCCGGCGTACCCGGATTTACAATCCCCGCCGTTTCAGCCACGTTGACTTGCACCGCAGCACGCGCCGGGATGTCTGTGGAAGGCACGATGATCAGATTTTGTCCGCGCGCGCCTACGTAATTGGCTGCCACGCCGTTCACGGTTACTGTATTTGTTGGCACATAAGCTGGCACCTTGAAGCCGACAGGAAGAACCACTTCAATAAAGCCCTGGTTGCGGACAATCGGAGCGCCCAGTGCTTTGATGCCAATCTGCAATCCGGCCGGAGTCGATGCGGTAGCTCTGGTAAGCCCGATCGTAGCCTGCGTGTTGTCTACAGGAACAGGGGCAACTACGCCGCTAATTTGAAAATCTTTGGACTTGTATGTTTTGTTATCGACTTTTGCCGTAATCGTGTAGCTCCCTGCGGATTTCGGGTTGACCAGATAGCCGTCGTACGCGAATTTGACACTCAGGCGATTCGAGCTGGAAAAGCCGCTGGGCGTGCGAAATGACACCTTGTTCCCGTTCACGCTAAGTCCCGTCACCTGATCGCCGTTGACGGTCACATTGGAGCTGGAGAGAACAGGCGGCACCATTCCCCACTCAGGGAACTCGACCTGAATATCCGAATTACTGTACAGCTTGCTGGACAAATCGAAATCAAGCGTATAGCTGCTTCTCGCTCCCACGGAGCTATCAGACAAGGAAACAGAGAAAGGCGTGCTGCTGGCGCCTGAGATTTCCACGTCCTTGGATTTGTACTTTTTACTGTCGTACTCCAATGTGTAATAGTAGGACTTGCCAGGATCGGACGGATTCACAATGCCTGCCGATGAGCTGAACTCCAGTTTGATATAGTTGTCTCCGTCAGCACCGCTCGGCACTTCGATTCGCACGGTATCGCTGTCGATTATCGTCACGTAATCAGCCTTGTAACCGTTGACCTTTACATCGGACTTGCTGATGCTTTTCGGCAGCATGTCTCTCGTTGGGAAGTCTACATAAATGTATTTGCCCTCTTTGAGCTTGCTTTTGGAAGCCAGAGTGAATTTGCCGAGCGTCAGCGAAATGCTTTCTTCTGCATTTTTGTTGCTGTGAGAAGCTTCGAAATCCCCCTTGCTGCTACTGCTGCTGGAAGAGGACTTGCCAATCGAGATTTTTTTGCTTTTATAGGTACTTTCGCTGCTTGTTTTGACCTCTATGGAATAGCTGCCCTTATCATCGGGGTTGGTGATGTTATCGATTTCCACAGTCACTACGGAGCCTTTTTTAATGCGATCCCCGATTTCGATTTCCACCACGTTTTTACTTACAGATACGCTGTCAATCGTAACCTTGTCGCTGTCATCCTTAACCGAAACGTCGGATTTTTTCAGCTTTTTGTCTACGGAATAGTCAGAAGGGAACCGAACGTAGATCGTGTCGCCTGATTTCAGTTCCTTGTCGATTTCAAACTCAATCGTATATTCCGTTTCTTCTTCCGCACCTGTATCATCTGCTGAAACCTCTTCGATGGAAAGAGCTTGAGCAGCTTTTGGCTCCATCACAAACGGACTTGTTAGCACCGTAGTCGCCAGCAGGACAGAGATCCCTTTCTTCGCGCTTTTGTTCAACGGTAACGCCTCCTTCTCCTCTGAAAAACTTCCCCGAACGGGGTGGCGATTCGCTCGCCGTTTTTCCAATATGGATGTGACCGCAAGCGGCCTGCAGCACAAAATCAAACCCTGCGCTGCAATTCCTTCTATGATAGGAAAAGTAAGGCAAGAAAGGGTTACAGACTGGTAACGAATGACTTAACCCACAGTTTTGAAAAATCAATCCAGCCAAAAGAATCCAGCGTGATCCCTTGCAGAGCCGGATGATAGCGGTCAATGCGCCTTGCATGGTGAATAAATAAAATCCACAACTCATCTCTCAGCATGTCCTCGATGCGTGCCAAAGCTTCCAGGCGCTCCTCCTGCTGTTCCAAACCGAACACCCCAGCCAATTGCCTGTTCACAATCCCCCGCTTTTTGTCATCGAGGAAACGGTACACCATCGTGCATTTATTTTTGTAGATTTCAATCAAGCCCAGCTCAATATCGCGTTGCAGCACTTCTCCCATCATGCACATATCCGCGTGTTTTTCAGCAAAGTCGGACAACGTCTCGGCTTTCGTCGCGCTCCTCGCTTCAAGCCGGATACCGATTTGCTCACATCTTTGCCGCAGCCATTCCGCCTCCTCGCCATATTGTTTTCCTTCCCCGTACAAAAGAACAACCGTCTCTCCCTGGTAGGCGCTTTTTTGCAAACAAGCTGCCGCCTCTTCTATCGTTGATGATTGAAAAGTCATTTGCTGGCTTCTCGACGGGAGGAAACTGCCTGCGGGAGATCGGTTTTGTGTTCTCAGCTTTTCGATCATCTGAACGGGATCGAGCAGATGCTTGATTGCCTGCCGAAAATAGAAGTCATGCTGAATGCCTGGTTTGTTAAAGTTGAAGCTCAAGTAATAACAACCGATCTCTTGAAACTCGATGTTGTTGCCACCATCGCCATCGCCTTGCAAAACTGTTGAGGACGACACTGTCTGCTCTGCCTGCTCCGGCAACTGGTACCGCATCTTCGCCTGTTCCGCGCCCGATACCCGCCAAATTTCTACCCGATCCAATATCGCTCTCTCCCGGTAATAGTCTTCGAAAGCGCCAAGCACCAGCTTGTCCTCGGTAAATTCCAGCATGCGAAACGGCCCCGTTCCTACTATCGCACGCTCGGAAAACGGCACATCATGCGGCAAAACCGACAGTGCGATAGATGCGGCATAATGCAGGAAAAACCCGTTCGGCTCCCGCAAATGAAAGATGACCGTGCAATCGTCAGGGTGCTCGATGCTCACGATGTCCTCGACCTGCCAGCGATAAGGCGAGTCGAGGTCGACGAGGCGCTGAATCGTATAGGCGACATCTTTTCCCGTAAGCACGCGCCCATGGTGAAACCGCACGCCTTTGCGCAAATAAAACGTCCAGGTCCGCTTCTCCTGATCGCTTTCCCAGGCGTAGGCTAGTTGAGGCTGAAAGGACTGGGAAGCAGGATTGAAAATAATGAGTGTATGGCAAATTTGTTGAATAAAGTGACTCTCCGCCGATACAGCAACAAATGCCGGATCAAGAGTCGAAAGCACGCGCTCCCGCGGAATGCGCAGAACATCCTGGCGTCTGCTCTCGCCTTCCTCTGCGACAAAGCCAAATTGAGCGTCCCACACTTCCTGCAAGCAGCGCCGGACGTTTACAGGCAAGCTTTTATGCTGTAAAAGCTCCACCGCCTCCCGAACGTTTCCTTGTGAAAGCAGCTCGTGAAAAGAATCGGTCAAAAACTGGCTGACATCGCAAAGAATCGTCAGCGTAGAATGGTTGCCTCTGCCCACGCCCGGCTGCCATCTCAGCAGCCCTTCCCTCTCCCATTTGCGTAAAATCAGTTTCACATTGCGCGGTGTGCAACAAAGCAGCTCCGCTAATTCCGTAATTCCAACCGTCAGCTCTGCCCCCGGCTCCCAAGCGGAAAAACCGAGCAACATTTGCGTAAAGTGTTCATGACTTTTCATGTTCATCCATCCTAAAAGGTGAAATCATTACTGCGATCTTACTCTTTTTCTTCTCCTTTTAACAGCTACAATTTAGTCAAGAAAAAGGAGAGGTGGTCTGCACATGAGTTTGTTTGAACTACACCCGAATATCCGCATTCGCATCGTGACTTCCTTTCTGACGAAACTGGTTGGAAATATGATTTTCCCGTTCATGGCCATCTACTTTTCTGCCAAAATGGGGTTGGCTTTGACAGGGTTTTTGTTAAGTCTGACGTTGCTCACTCAGATTTTGCTCGGTTTTTACGGGGGCTATCTGGCTGATCGCTGGGGCAGAAAAAAAGTAATGGTATACGGTCAATCGGTCCAATGTGCCGCTTTCCTGATCATGACGCTTGCCAATTCACCGTGGCTCGATTCCGCTTGGCTCACTTTTGCCATGATGCTCTTGCAAAGCGCGAGCAATGGGCTGATTAGTCCAGCAGCCGATGCGATGCTGATTGATGTGAGCACCGCGGAAAATCGCACCTTCATGTACAGCATCAATTACTGGGCTTCCAACTTGTCGATTGCAATCGGCTCCGTTCTCGGCGGACTGCTGTTTGCCACGCACCGCTTCGAGCTGTTTATTGCCCTAACCTTGGTCAGTTTGTTCACGCTCTACATGATGTCTGTGCGCATGCAGGAATCGTATTTTCCGCAAAAGGACAGGGCGCAACGAACTCCTTTTGCAGGCGCAAACGTTCTCGTGGATGTCATAAAAAGCTACAGGCAGGTAATAACGGATCGTCGCTTTTTGCTGTACTCGCTGGGAGGTCTGTTTATCTTTTCCCTGGAGTTCCAGACTGCGAACTACGTCGCTGTAAGGCTATCCCACGAGTTCCCGTCCCAAAGCATCTCGCTTTTCGATTGGTTTGCCGTTGAACTGACTGGTCTGAAAATGTTCAGTCTCATTCAGTTGGAAAATACGCTCCTGGTGGTCTTGCTCTCCCTCTTTATCACGAGGCTGATCCGCCATGCGCGAGAAGCTTCTGCCATGTACGTTGGCGGGCTGTTGTACATCGTCGGCTATACGGTAATCCTGTACAGCAATTCCCTTTTCCTGCTGATGGCGGCTATGCTAATCGCCACTTGGGGCGAGCTGATTCACATTCCGACCAGGCAAACCTTTCTCGCCCGGATTGTCCGCGATGACGCCCGCAGTTCCTACATGGCAGTGAACGGCCTTGTGTTTCAGGGCGCCAGAATCATCGGAACGGCTGGAATTACGCTGGGGGCTATTTTCCCTTCCTATCTGATGGCGCTGCTGTTTTTCCTGCTCGGGGTTACGGGCATGTTGATCGTCCGCCATGTCGTATCGCAACTGGAGCAGACTCATGTCCCGATGACCCATGCAAAAGAAGCTGCCCGATAATGCTCGGACAGCTTCTTGCTGTTTCTTTTCAAGATGCTTCATCTTTATTCCGACGACAGGCTCTCCAGCAAGGCATCGCCCTTGGCTCCGACTCTGATCGTCGCAAACTTTGCATTTTCCTGTACTTCCAATCCTGTTCCTTCAGGGACAAAATAGCTCTCGATTCCGTACTCAACCTGGCCCCATCCGACTGTTTTCCCATTGATGACGACATCGGACGGATCAGCCGTATAAGGCTTGTTCCAGACGCCTGCTTTTTCATAGTAGCCACTGTAGCCGTACACATTCTGTTCTTGCTTCCGTAATACGACACGGACTTTTTCCCCGGAAGGAAGCTCCTCGTCTGCAAGTGTCGATATGTCGTAGTTCAATCTCACATAATCGCCTTGCAACAGCGAGCGTGGGTCGACTGGCGCCAGCTTCAGCTTGACGGAGGTTCCTTGGGACAAAATCGTCTCGCTGCTGTACACCTGGTAGCCTGCCAAAACAAGTTGAAGCAGCATAATCATCAGCAAAATTAGCGGCCGCTTCGCAAAGACTGGCGACACTATCGGCGTGTCTGACTGTACGCGCCGCTCCAGCCAATAGCTGACGAGGAAAAAGACGATGCTCAAAAGCAGCAGACTCAACGATTTATGCAGCAAGCTCCACAACAGGTCGTAATACTTCATCAGCAAAAAGGCAAACCAGAAGGCGAGAACGATGCCGAAAGCGCTTTTGCTCTTCCTGTGCAAGGTCTGATAAAGCAAATAAGTCGTGAAGACAAAGAACCCGGCTTGAATCAGCAAATTCACGGCAAATGATTCAAAATGAAGCTCGGTCAACGCAAGCAAGGACAGCAAGCCGTAGACGAGGGAGCTGTTTCGCAAGACGGTGGGCAGGCTTCGGACGTAATACATCCCCATTTGGAACACAAACAGGATCAAAAGCACCGTCGTATCCTGCATGAACATGTTGTTCGTAAGCTTGAAATAGAGCACGAGCAGAAAGGCGAGTTGGGTCAAAAGCCGCGCGGGAATGCCAGCTACCGCCTTCCACACGTAGAGCAGAACGGCGAGGAAGACCACCCAATAATAACCTTCCAAAAACAGCGAAGAGCCGATTCCGAGCAAATAGCCTATCGTAAGCAATGTATAACGAACCGTTGCATTCATTTTCGGAAGCAACAAAGCCGGGGCAAGAAACCCGAGCAGTGACAGGAAAAAGATAAAATACAGCACCGATTCGTCATCGAATACAAGAACGAGCAGCCCGGTCAGCGAAATGGCTCCAATGAATGCGGCAATCGTCGTTACCAGCACCGTAAATGCTTCCTGGAAAAATTGCACCCACTTGCTTTTTTGGTGCGCCGATTCCTTGCGCAGCCAGTTGATGCCCACGACCGCCCCCCAGACAAGACCCGCGGCCGCCAACAGCGCCACGAGGAAAAAGCCCTCAGAGTAATACTCAAGCATATACCAGAAAAACTTCGCGAGCAGGAACAAAGACAGCATGGAAGCTGTCGCAATCAGCAGTCCGCGGTTGGGCAGCCATTTCAAAAAGGTTACGAACAGGACGGCTCCGACCAAAAGATACAGAATTTCAGGCAATGCATCGTACACTTCGACAAACGATGAGATGAACAAGCTGACGGAAAAGACGAGAAAGGACAAATAATAGATCGGTTGAGACGGCAGCTTTCGCGTCGACGTCAGCCAGAAAAGCACCATATTGCCAAGTGCGACCAACCAGAAAATCATGTACCACCATTCGCTCTCGCGCAATACGTGAACGACTGTCGGTTCGAGGAAAAAGATCAGGGCCAGATGCGCCAAAACATAGCTGATCACGTAAAAAGGCTGGTAGCGCGTAAAAATCGCGAAGAGCAGGTTAGGAATCAGCCAGACGACAAACAGCATGTAGCTATCGGCGTGAGAGTTGTAAATCTGCCCTAAAAGAGCGACACAAAGCCCAAATGCCAAACCTCCGGCAACCAGCAGCCAATTGCTGAGGAAAGCATGACGTTTCAACAACACGGACGTGACATAGGATGAGAGATAAAAAAGAACCAATACAGTGACACTGACACCTATTTTCTCCCATCTGTCCAGCATCGGCCAGTTGGAGGCGAAAAAGTAAAACAGGGCTGAAAGCAAAAGTGAAATGGCCAAGAAGTACCCCGTCTGAACTCCCCTTTGTTCCATCTGCACCACCATCCCTTCTGATTTGCTTTCATGTATTTCCATTATATCCTTCTTTTGCAGAAAAAACGTCCTGCGGTTTTGTGCCACCAGCAGCCTTGTCAAAATAAAAAGACTGCCGTAATGGCAGTCCAAGTTGCAATCCTGGGCACGTTACCCTTTCAAGTAAGCGTCCTCTTCTTTTTCGTCACGTGGCACGGGAACTTCACCAATGACTGTATAGAGCGACGCTGCTTCTTCTTTGCGCGGATTTTCCTTGATGTCTTCTACTTTTACGGAAACGATCTTTTGTCCGAAACGGATCGCCAGCTTGTCGCCAATTTTCACGTTGCTGGATGCTTTGGCCGGACGATCGTTGATTTCTACCCGAGCTTTGTCGCACACTTCTTTTGCCAGCGTACGGCGCTTGATCAGGCGGGATACTTTTAAATACTTATCCAGTCTCATCCTTACTCTCTCCCTTTTGTCTGGTGTTTGGCTTCCTCCCACCATTTGTCCATTTCCTGCAAATCGGTTTGTTCAAAGGTGCGGCCAGCCTCGTGCAGCTTCCCTTCGATATAGGAAAAACGCTTTTTGAACTTGTTGTTTGTCAGTGCCAGCGCTTCTTCCGGATCAATTTTGAGGAAACGAGCCAGATTGACCACGGCAAAGAGCAAATCGCCCAATTCGCCAGCGCGCTCTTCTGCGGACGCTTCCCGCAGCTCGTTGTATTCCTCTTCTACCTTTTTGTACACATCTGCAATATCGTCCCAGTCGAAGCCGACTTCCGCTGCTTTTTTCTGAAGCTTGTAAGCGTACATCAGTGCTGGCAGATCGCGCGGAATACCGGAAAGTTTGGACGCGGCGGCCACGTCGATTCCTTTTGCCGCTTTTTCCTGTGCCTTGATTTCTTGCCAGTTCGCGAGCGCTTCCTCTGAATCATTGGCACTCTTTTCTCCGAATACGTGCGGATGACGGCGCACCAGCTTCTCATTCAAAGTCGCAACCACATCGTCGACGGTAAAATATCCATCTTCCGCTGCGATTTGCGAATGCAGCATGATCTGCATCAACAAATCACCCAACTCCTCGCACATCGCATCCGGGTCTTCGTCATCAATCGTTTCCAGTACCTCGTACGTTTCTTCGATCAAATTTTTGCGAATGCTTTGATGCGTCTGCTCGCGATCCCACGGGCAGCCATCCGGACTGCGCAAAATGGCGACGATCTCTTTTAAATAAGAAAACTGACGGTATGATACGGTGTCGTCTGTAGTTGGCGGCACGTACACCAAAGACAAATTGCCGAAATGCTCGACCCGGTCCAGCTCGTACAGCGGAACGCTCTCGATCCGCTCTTGGCCCGCTACGCCGACAGCTGTAGCCACCGTTACCACGTAATCATCCGGCAACACTTCCATCAAAGTCAGCTTCACATCCGATGCGACGAAAGCATCGTATACTTGCGCGATAATCGTGTGCAGCCCTGGCGACACTTGATGCGCCGAGAGAGCCGTCCCGTCGAGCAAGGAAAAGCCCTCGATCGGGTCGATGTGCAGTCTTGCGAAAAGGGGGTCGATAAAGCTTTGCCCGCCGCCGATCTCAATCTGCACGCCGCGATTCGGGCCTTCTTCAAGCAACAACTGAACCGTGCGTTCCGCCACCAAAGGATGGCCAGGAACGGCGTACACGATATGACCTGCTTCCTGCACTTTGCCCAACAGCCGTTCGACGATGTCTGCGTACACCTCGGCGAAGCCGTCGTGCTGCTCGTACACTTCGTCAAAAGAGGTCAGGGCGACGCCTTCGCTTGCCAACTGCGCGACAACAGGATGCTCTTTCGTTCTCAAGTACAGCTGGTCAGCCTGTTTGAGTGTCCGATAAATCCCATACGGAAGCTGATCGAGGTCACCTGCGCCCAGCCCCACTACCGTAATCGTATTTTTGTTCTTATCCAATCGTTTCGCCTCCACTCGACTACCTCATGCCTTTTATTTGGGGAGAAGCTGGAACCGTGTCAACAGCGCAGCAATTCGTTTTCCTTTTGGCAGGAAATGAATGTCGTTTCGCGTAAGCCCGCCTGTTTTCAAAAGCGCCAGCACATACACTACTGCCCCTGCACCAACGGCAAGCAGTCCAACCAGCGTCTGGAACAGTCGTTCAGACATGCCTGCCTTCCCGAGCAAGGCCGTTGCTCCCCATTCCACAATCAGGACAACCACTGACATGACGATGACAGACAAAAACGGCTTTTTGACTGTTTGGCGCAATCCAATCTGCGCCCCTGTATATTTTTTCACAGCGAGCACGTTCAACCCCATCGCTACGAGATAGGCAATGACCGTAGACAGTGCTGCGCCGGAAATCCCCCAAAGAGGGACGAGCGCAAGGTTTAATATGAGTTTGACGAGCACACCGATAAACAAGTTGCGCGCAGGCCGCATGACGCGCCCCAATCCTTGCAAAATGCCCGCGCTGGCAATGCTCAGTGTGGCAAAAATAATCGTGAAAGATTGAACCGCAAGCGCTTCGGTTCCGTTTTTATCGCCGTACAGCATGACGTTGATCGGCTCGGCAAGCAGGGCCAACCCAAACGATGCCGGGAGTCCCAGCAAGAATGTCAGGCGAATGGCGATTTCGGAACGGTTCGCAATCATTTGATGCTGACGCTGGGCGACTGCTTCGCTGATCGCAGGCACAAGCGCCAAAGACAGCGAGGTGGCAAAAAATGTACCGAACTGAATGAGCGGTTGCCCGCGGTCAAATGCCCCTTTTGCCAGTTTGGCCAAATCTTCCGGGGTCCCGCTGATTTGCAGCATGTTCACGACGGTAACAGAATCGACAAGCGGGACGAGCGGCAAAACAAGCGCCCCCATGCAAATCGGAACCGCATACATCAACAGGCTGCGCAGCACCTGACGGTTGGTCCAGGCGCTCACTCCCGCTTGCTGAGTCCTTTCCGGAATCAGTTGGGCGCCCTGCTTGTCTCTTCTCCAGTACCAAAGCAAGACGAGGATGGCGGCAATACCGCCGGGAAATGCGGCAAACACCGCTCCCGTACCAGCGAGATAAGCATCCTGGTAAACGTTCATCGCCCAGAAAGCGGCGACCAAAATGAAAATAACGCGAATCAACTGCTCAATAACTTGTGATACTCCTGTTGGCATCATGTTTTGATGTCCTTGAAAATACCCGCGCAAGATCGCTGCCATCGGCACGAGCGGCAGGGACCAGGCAACAGCACGCAGCGGAGTCGTCAAATGCTCATCCCCCATGAACCGGGCAATGACTGGTGCTCCTGTGTACAACAGCATAAAGAAAAACAAGCCGAGCACGACCAGCGCAATACTGGCAACGCGGAACGCTCTTCGCGCTCCCAGCGTATCGCCGATTGCGACGCGCTCCGAGACGATCTTGGAGATGGCGATAGGAAAGCCTGCCGTCGCCAGGATCAACAACGTGGTATACAGCGGGTATACTTGCATATATACGTACAAGCCGATATCTCCGGCAATGTTTTGGTATGGAATGCGGTATACTGCGCCAAGCAGCTTGGAGACAAGACCGGCAACCCCTAATATTGCGGCGCCTTTCACAAATTGAACAGATGCCTTTTCTTGAGCCATGTGCGTGAAATTTCTCCTCTCCAACCAGAAACTTCGTCCATTATACCACAAGCAAATCGGCGAGAAAAAATCTGCCAAGCCCTGAACGCAACAGGATCAGCTGATTTTTTTACGACAAAAAAACAGCCTCTTTTGTCCGAGGCTGTTTTTGTTCTTGCTATTGTTCCATTTGCTTTGCCAGGAAACCGGCCGCTGTTTCCGACATCTTCATCTCCAAATCACTCATCTTCGTCGATTCATTTTTGTTGAGCAGGATGACAGAACCGATCGGGTCCCCTCCCGCTACAATCGGAGCGACGACAAAGGAACCGTACGTTTCACTCATGTCGCGGCAAATTTCATAAGAACCGGCGTTTTTCTCCAGTCGTGTCTTGCGTTCCTCCAAACACTTCTCCACAATGCTGCCAATCGCTTTTTCCAGATATTCTTTTTTCGATGCGCCAGCGACAGCGATCACACTGTCACGGTCTGAGATTAATACCGTATGATTCATGCTTTCGTACAGGGAGTCAGCGTATTCTTTTGCAAAATCACCCAGTTCTCCAATCGGTGAATACTTTTTGAGAATGACTTCTCCGTCACGATCCACAAAAATCTCAAGCGGGTCGCCTTCACGAATGCGCAGTGTACGACGAATCTCCTTAGGAATCACGACCCGACCGAGGTCGTCAATTCGACGAACGATACCAGTTGCTTTCATGTCATGTTGCCTCGCTTTCCCTGAGAAGTGGGTAGTGAATAAATGGTGGTTGGTTACTTGTATTTTTTCCTCAAATTCTAATTTTAACTATGGGTGCTTGCATCAATTTTTACCAATTGCTTTGTTACTCTCCCCCGGGTGGTAGCGAGTGATAATAGTATTTGCCCACGCTTCAAGAATATGCGAGAAAACGAAAAAACAGGGAAACGGATTCCCTGTTTTTGATCAGACGACTTATTATTTTGGAGCGGCCTCGTTTTTGGATGCAGGCACGTTGTATTTCGTGATCAGCTTGTCCAGCTCGTTTTTGCCAAAAGCGTCATAGCCAGACTCCAGCGCACCTGCGCGAAGCTGCTCCTTCATTTCGTCGAAGGTTTTTTCTTTGCGGTTTTCCACTTTAATGATGTGGTAGCCAAAGCTTGTTTTCACTGGCGGGCCTACTTCGCCCACTTTTTGTGTAATCGCTGCGTCCTTGAACTCAGGCACCCATTGGCTTACGTCGGCATCTGCGTACAGACCGCCGTTTTCCTTGCTTCCAGGGTCATCGGTAAACTCCTTCGCCAGCTTGGCGAAGTCCTCACCTTTTTTCAGACGCGCTTCGAGGTCGTTGGCGATTTTCAATGCTTCCTCAGGCTTGCGCTGTTCTGTCGAAATCAGGATGTGGCGTACGGATGCAACGGTGCGCGATGCCTTATCCATTTTGTCAAATTCTTGCTTCAGCGTATTGTCGCTGATGTTCTTTTTCAGAACGGTAATCGATTCGTTGATGAGCGCCATTTGGTTGGTTACCATTTCTTTGGTGACCCCTTGGCCTTCCATCAGCTTTGTGAACTTGGCTTCATCCTTGCCCAGGAAGCCCATGTACTGACCTTTGATTTTTTCAAAGGTTTTATCCGCCAAGTCCTTGGCTTCTTTTTTCATGGCATCGTCTGAGCGACTGGCCAAAATTTTCGTCGCCGTGTACTCGCGTGCAAAAGCTTTCAGCGCTTGATTGTCGGCAGCCTCGATCATCGTGCCTTGTTGCGGGTTCATGAAGTTGATTACGCGCAGGAACTCTTCGAACTCCTGACCTGTAATCGTTCCACCCTGATACTCAACAACCACAGCTTTCGCATCTGCTGTATATGGCAGAGTCAGCTTAGGAAATTGTGTCAAAGGATCGTTGGCATCAGTCGCTTGGTTTCCTTGTTTATTACCGTCTGTCTGACTGGATGGATTTTGGTTTTGCTGAGCATTTTCTTCTGCCTTGCCGCAGCCCGTCATGAGCGCCACGACCAAAACAGCAGAAGACAAGATCGCTACAGAACGTTTCATAGAAATCTCCCTTCCTGGCAAGTCCTCTGCCCATTAGGACACAGGACTCTCCGTACCGGTGTCTTTACGCACCTGGTGAAATTGACGAAGCAGCTTCTCGATCAGCTGTACACCTTCGTCTTCCCTTAACCCCTTTACTTTAACAGTAATCGTGATCTGTTGTCCACCTGAGAGCCCCAACCTCCGGCTCCAGTTGCTGGCAAGCGCAAACAGCGCACCGCCATCAATGTTGTTGTTTTGGCTAGGATGGAGAACGAGCTTGATTTCATCCGGATTTTTTTGGCTGATCTCGGTGATGTGGTGTTGCAGCGCATAGACACGCAAACGGGAAATGGTCAGGAGATTGTCAACCGGCTGCGGAACAGGGCCGAAACGGTCCAACAATTCCTCTGCCAGATCGTCGACATCCTCCAGCGTGGATACCGCCACAAACTTTTTGTACATCTCGATCTTTTGCCGGCTGTCGGTAATGTACATAGACGGGATGTAAGCATCGAGCTGGAGATTGATTTCCACAGGCGTAACCGCTTCCTGCTTGACCTCTCCCTTCAACTCGTCAATCGCTTCCTTGAGCATCTGGCTGTACAGGTCGAAACCGACTGTATTGATAAACCCGTGCTGCTCGGCACCGAGCAAATTCCCGGCCCCCCGGATCGACAAGTCGCGCATCGCGATCTTGAAGCCGGAGCCGAGTTCCGTAAATTCCTTGATCGCCTGAAGCCGTTTTTCTGCGACTTCTGTCAGCACCTTGTCCCGTTGGTATGTGAAATAAGCATAAGCAATCCGGTTCGAACGTCCAACCCTTCCGCGAAGCTGATACAGCTGGGACAGGCCCATTTTGTCGGCATTGTGGATGATCAGCGTGTTCACGTTCGGGATGTCCACCCCGGTCTCAATGATCGTCGTGCTGACCAACACGTCAAAATTCCCTTCCAAAAAGTCGAGGATGACGCCTTCCAGCTCGCTCTCATTCATCTGGCCGTGCGCTACCGCGATCCGTGCATCAGGCACGAGCATGGATATTTGTTCAGCCATCTGCTCAATGCCTTGCACCTGGTTGTAGAGGAAAAATACTTGGCCGTCGCGCGCCATCTCGCGCTCAATCGCTTCTCTCACCAGCGCAGGACTGTATTCCATTACGTACGTCTGCACAGGGAAACGGTTTTCTGGCGGTGTCTCGATGACCGACAAGTCGCGCACACCCAGCATCGACATGTGCAGCGTCCGCGGGATTGGCGTCGCGGTCAACGTGATAACATCGACATTTGTCTTGATTTGCTTCAGCTTTTCTTTGTGACTCACACCGAAGCGCTGCTCCTCGTCGACGATGAGCAGTCCGAGTTCGCGAAACGTCAAGTCTTTGGACAGCAGACGATGCGTTCCGATGACGACATCGACAGTGCCTTCCTTCAGTCCTTTTAACGTAGCGTTTTGTTCCTTGCGCGAGCGAAAACGGCTCAACACCTCAACCCTGATCGGGTAGTCGGCAAAACGCTCACGGAACGTCTCGTAATGCTGCTGCGCCAAAATCGTCGTCGGAACGAGAACAGCCACCTGTTTGCCGTCCATGACAGCCTTGAACGCTGCGCGAATCGCCACTTCTGTTTTTCCGTAACCCACGTCTCCGCAGACGAGGCGATCCATCGGGCGTCTGCGCTCCATATCGCTTTTGACCTCAGCGATTGCCCGCAACTGGTCGGGAGTCTCCTGATACGGGAACATCGACTCAAAATCGCGCTGCTCGGTTGTATCTGAGGAAAAGGCGTGACCGACCGCTGCTTCGCGCGCAGCGTACAGCTTGATCAAATCCTCGGCAATGTCTTTGACGGAAGACTGAACTTTATTTTTGACCCGCTTCCATTCGCTTCCGCCCAAGCTGTAGATTTTCGGCTGGGCTTCTTCGCTCGCCACGTACTTTTGCACATGGTCGATTTGATCGATCGGCACAAACAGGCTGTCACCTGCTGCGTATTGAATGTGAAGGTAATCTTTATGAATTCCGAGTATTTCCTTGGTTTCAATTCCAAGGTACTTCCCAATCCCGTGATTGATGTGCACCACAAAATCGCCGGGCTTTAGCTCCAAGTAATTTTTGATCCGCTCCGCATTGTTCATCGTCTGCTGAACTTTGCGCGCTTTACGCTGCTTGGCGGTAAATACTTCGCCCTCCGTAATAACGACCAGCTTGTTCAGGGGCAGCTCGAAGCCTGTCTGGAGGTTCCCCAAGATGATCGTAGGACGCCCTGGTGGCACCACCTCAACCGCTTCGGTCAACACATCTGCTTCCATCTCATAATCGTGCAGGACGCGCTCCAGACGTTTGGCACGCTCCAGGTCGGCCGCGACAAAAACGATCTGGTCCTGAGACTTTTTCCAGCGGGCCAGCTCTGTTTTCAGCACGTTCATCTGTCCGTGGAAGTTCTGCATAGTGCGACAGGTCAGGTTGACGATGTTTTGCGGCTGGGTCTTGGGAGATTGTCGGAGGAACAAAGACAGGTGGACAATCTGCCGCTTCTTGTGGGAAACGATGTCTTCATAAGTGCGGGACAGGCTCAGGTTAGCCATGTACTCGCCCTGAATGATTCGTCCGGTCAGCCACTCTGCTTCTTCTTTTTGCAGCTGTGCTGCCGTATCCAAAACGCGGGAAGGCTCATCCATGATCAAGAGGGTTTCAGACGGCATGTAGGAGATCAGCGTGTCCTGTGACGGATAAATGACGGAAACGTACGAGTACAGCTGAGCAAAACGCTGCCCTTGTTTCATACGCTCGACATCCGAACCAATCCGCTCGACCACTTTTTCCTTGGCGGCGCCATCTTTCAGCTTGGCAACGGTTTCACCGAGCTTCTGCTCTAAGCGAACAGCCGCTTCCATCAGCAAAGGCGTAGAGGCGATCATTTCTTTTGCCGGGCCCAAAATGTAGGTTTGCACCGATTCAAGCGAGCGCTGGGAAAGCATGTCGAACGTACGGATCGAGTCAATCTCCACATCGAACAGCTCGATGCGCACAGGCCACTCGGAATCAATCGGGTACAGGTCGATAATTCCGCCGCGAACGCTCAGTTCGCCTTTTCGCTCGACCATATCGACGCGCTCGTAACCAAGCTCGATACAGCGGGACAAAAACGATTCGATATCCAGCTCGTCACCGACAGACAGCGTAATCTGCGCCTCTTTCCACACTTCGGGAGGCACAACCAGGCGGCGCAATCCGGCGAATGGCGCAACCAAAAAACCCGTAAAGCCTTGGGCCAGACGGTTGAATACATGAATGCGCTGCGCCAGCATCTCGGGACTGGCGATGGCAAGCTCAGAGCCAATCAGCTCGTTTCCCGGATAAAGCAGCACTTGATCAGAAGGAACCAGCTCAATAAGATCCTCGTATACTTTTTGTGCTTGGTACATGTTATGCGTGACGACACAAACCGGACGCCCGGTCATCTGTTTCAGTGCCGCCATCAGTGTCTGTCGGGCTGAGCCTGCTAGACCGGAGACAAGCTGCTCATGCAGACCTTTCTCCAAACCAGCCACAATTGTCCCGACGTTCGAGTCTTGTTTCATCGGGTTAATGATGACTTGCATTCACTAATCCCCTCTCTAATTCTTCTGTCATCTACAGCCAGAGCATGACTGGTCAAGCGATTTGCCCGCGGGTCGACCATGCGAAAAGAAGCCTTAGCTCCCCAAGCTAAGGCCTTGTCAGTGCAAGCCTTCCTAACGAGTATCCACTTATTTATTGAAGTGGGTTTCCAACTAGCGAAAGCTCTGGATGCTGAATCAGCGCTTCACGGCAGTAGTCGCACGTGATGCTGACGACCGTATCTCCACTTTGTTCTCTCGATATTATAAGAGCACGCTCCTCCGGGGTCAAGGAATCAAACCCGAGCTGCGCTTCTGTCACTTGCGATTCGTCAAATTCCGCGATTTTCATGCCGCAGCAACGACACGTATAGCGAATGCTCATGCATATGCCACCCCCATACCTTTCATATCGCTTAGTATGGTCGGTTGGGTGGAAAATCATACTAGCGGCAAGCCTGACTCCTGTGTGCTGCCGCTTATTTTTGCAGGCTGTTAAACTGGTTCATCACTTTAATAAAAGGCTCTCTCGTCCACATCGCCGCTGCATCAGCAGCATGCTCCACAGCTTCCTGAATCAGCGTTCTCTCCGCAGCAGGGAACGATTGCAGCACGTAGTCGCTCACGCTGCGCCCTGGCTCTGGACGGCTGATCCCGACCTTGATGCGTTTAAATTCCTGGGTTCCCAAATGTTGAATCATCGACTTGATGCCGTTGTGACCACCAGCACTGCCTTTTTCACGCAGACGAAGCTGTCCGGTCGGCAAGTCGAGATCGTCAAAAATGACAACCAGATCATCCGGAATCAGCTTGTAAAATTTCAAGATTTCTGCGACTGACTCACCGGACAGATTCATGTACGTCTGCGGTTTGACAAGCAGCACCTTTTCGCCTTCCACCCGGCCTTCGCCGACAAGAGCGCGAAACTTGTTTTGCGTAACGGGAATGCCCCATTTGTCGCTAATCTTATCTATGGCCATGAATCCGGCATTATGTCTGGTGTCTTCATATTTTTTACCTGGATTGCCCAATCCAATGATTACTTTCACGTTCATTCCCTCCTACTCTCTCCCCATTGTACTAGAATGACATCGGTAACAAAAGAAAAAGGGCCCGCAGTCATCAACTCGGCCCCTTCTTTCCATCATTCGACTTTTTTCTTATTCAGCCGCAGCCTTCTCTGCTACGGCTTCCGCCTCTTGCTCCGCTTCGATCGACTCTTCCGACTTGGCCTTCACTGGCAGGACACTGATCAGCACTTCTGTAGGGTCAACCAGCAGCTCTACTCCCGCCGGAACTTCCAGGTCGGCTGCCAAAACAACGTCTCCAATCTGGAAGCCGTCCACGTTCACCAGGAACGATCCCGGAATATTGCTTGGCAAGCAGTTGACCTCTACGTTATGGCGCACAAGCGTCGCTACTCCCAATTCAGGATCTCCCGTCATGAGGACAGGTACCGACGTCTGCATTTTTTCGTTCATATTGATTTTCTTGAAATCGGCATGCAAAATGTTGCCCTGCAAAGGATGGCGTTGCAATTCGTTTACCATCACATCATGGGTAGTTCCATCCACATCCAACCGGAACGGCTTGTTTGTCGTCTGGTGACGCAAGGCCGCATCCAGCTCCCGTCCATTGATTTGAATCGACTGACTGCTTACATCGCTTCCGTACACGACACCAGGCACCCAGCCTTCACGCCGCAGCACCTTTACGGAATTGCCTGTTGTTTGGTTGCGCACTTGAGCCTTTATCGCTTCCACAAAAAAACCTCCTCGGACCCTAGCTAGTAAAAGTTTCCTCACTAGCTTGTCCAAAGGAGGTTTATTTCAATCCCCTAAAAGGGGATGCTTGCCTTAATCGAACAGCTTGCTGACAGACAGTTCTTCGTGTACGCGAATGATCGCTTCGCCAATGATCGGCGCTACGGACAGAACGGTGATTTTGTCGATAATTTGCTCTTGGGTCAGCGGGATCGAATTGGTTACGATCAACTCTTTGATCTTCGAGTTGGCGATACGCTCGATTGCTGGACCGGACAGAACAGGGTGTGTGCAACATGCGTAAACTTCGCGGGCACCAGCTTCTACCAATGCATTGGCAGCCAGGGTGATTGTTCCGGCTGTATCAATGATATCGTCAATAATGATGGCAGTTTTGCCTTCGATATTACCGACGATGTTCATGACTTCCGCTACGTTTGGCTCTGGGCGGCGCTTGTCGATAATGGCGATTGGCGCTTCCAGACGCTCAGCCAGCTTGCGGGCACGAGTTACGCCGCCATGGTCAGGCGATACGACGACGATGTCCTTCAAGCCTTTTTCGGAGAAGTGTTTGCCCAAAATCGGCACACCGAGCAGATGGTCCACAGGAATGTCGAAGAATCCCTGGATTTGTGTTGCGTGCAGATCCATGGTAATTACACGTTGCGCTCCTGCGGTTTCAATCAGGTTGGCAACCAGTTTTGCTGTGATCGGATCACGTGCGCGCGCCTTGCGATCTTGTCTGGCATATCCGTAGTAAGGAATAACAACGTTGATGCTTTTTGCAGATGCGCGTTTCAGTGCATCGACCATTACCAAAAGCTCCATCAAATGCTCATTAACGGGAGCAGACGTTGGCTGAATAACAAATACGTCACAACCGCGAACGCTTTCATTCAATTTAATTTGGCATTCGCCGTCACTAAAGCGCACAGCTTGTGCATTTCCGAGCGGTACACCAATGTGTTCAGCGATTTCTTTTGCCAATTCAGGGTTTGCGTTGCACGTAAATACCTTCAGTTTGGGGTCGCGGTAATTAGCCATGATCTTCTCTTAGAACCTCCCGTTATGATTGCTTTTTGCCCTTGCGAGGCATTTTGTTAGCGTAATCTGGTTTATTTACTTGACGCTCACGTGCGATCGCAAGCGCATTGTCAGGCACATCCTGAGTGATGGTCGATCCTGCTGCTACATACGCATTTTGCCCAACGGTAACGGGAGCCACCAGATTGCTGTTGCAACCGATGAACGCTCCGTCTTGGACGATTGTCTTATGCTTGACTGCCCCGTCGTAATTGACGGTTATCGTACCACAGCCTATATTCACGCCATCGCCAATTTCCGCGTCACCTACATAGCTGAGGTGAGGTACTTTGCTTCCGTCGCCAATCTTTGTATTTTTCAATTCGACGAAATCACCGATCTTCGCTTTGCGGCCAATTTGCGAGCCTGGACGAATGTAGGCGAATGGCCCGACTGCCGACTCTGCTTCCACACTTGACTCTACCATGACCGAATAGGAGATGGTGACGCCGGAACCAACCTGCACATCGGTCAAGTCAGCCTGTGGCCCAATGACGCAATCCGTGCCAATGGTTGTCCGTCCGCGCAAAAATGTACCCGGTTGGATAACCGTATCGGCCCCGATGACGACATCTGCCTCGATATACGTAGAAGCTGGATCAATGATGGTAACGCCATTGCGCATATGACCGTTGGCAATCCGCTTCCGCATATACGCTTCCGCTTCAGACAGCTGCACTCGATCATTGACGCCCATCGTTTCCTCAGGGTCAACCGCTTCGTACGCCACTACCTTTTCGCCCGCTTCCCGCAAAATGCCGACAACGTCTGTTACATAGTATTCGCCTTGCGCGTTGTCATTTTTCACTTCCGCCAAGGCTTTCCATAATTTGCGATTGTCATAACAGTATATGCCCGTGTTAATTTCCCGGACCGCCCGTTCCGCTTCTGTGGCGTCCTTATGTTCCACGATTCGCAATACTTCGCCCGCCTCGTTGCGCACGATGCGCCCGTAGCCTGTCGGATCGGGGAGCACGGCGGTCAATACAGTTGCAGCCGCTTGCTGCTCTTCGTGATAGGTCAGCAAGGCGGACAACGTCTGTTCAGACAAGAGGGGAACGTCTCCGTACAAAAGAAACGTAGTGCCTTCTTTATCCCGTAAAAACGGCGCTGCCTGCGAAACGGCATGCGCCGTTCCCAATTGTTGTTCTTGCAGTGCGTAAGTAACGCCCTCGCCTAGTTTGGCGCGGACCACGTCAGCACCATGACCTACGACGACAACGATGTCCTCAACCTGCATAGAAACCATCGTATCCACAACATGCTGAACCATTGGTTTCCCACATACAGGATGCAGAACCTTGTACAGCTTCGATTTCATCCGCGTACCCTGACCAGCGGCCAGAACCACGGCATGGATCTTAGACATGTCAACCCTCCATCGTAGAAGTTCCACAATGACTATATCTTAATCATATGTGGATTTCAAGACAATCGATGCAGGATTATCGCCGTTTCCCTGACATTGCCTGAAAGTTGTTCATCTAACAGACAACATTTAATAATCTGACAAAAAGTGATATATTGATGGGCGAAAGAGGTTATATAAAGGAGGCAGGAAGGAATGCCAGCGGATGTCTACTTGCTGACCGGATACTTAGGCAGCGGAAAAACGACCTTATTGCAAAAATGGCTGACTCATCTACGCGTCCAGAACGAAAATGTAGTCGTCCTGATGAATGAAATGGGCGAGGAAGATATTGACGGCGAACAGCTGCAAGGCTTTGGCTTCCCCGTAAAAAAGCTGCTGGACGGTTGCATCTGCTGCTCGATCAAAGGGGAACTGACAGAAGGCTTGCGGGATATTTTGAACTCCCTGCAACCAGATCGCATTTTGATAGAAACAACAGGAGTGGCCGACCCGATCGATGTCATCGACACGCTTACCCATCCCGAGCTTTACGATCGCATCGAGCTGAAAGGGACGATCAGCGTCGTGGATGCTTCCCGCTTTTTGGATCTCAATTCGCGCTTCGCTTCCACAGCGTCTCTCGTAAAGACCATCCGCAATCAGGTCAAATACGCCGATCTCCTCCTGCTCAACAAAACAGATATGGTGAGCGCAGAAGTGGCGGAGCGCGTCAAACAGAAGCTCGCGGAGCTAAACCCGAAAGCGCCGATTCACCAAGCGGTGCAGGCGAACATCGACCTCTCCCGGCTTCAGGCTGTGAAACGAGTCGAGCATGTGAGGGAACCCGATTCTGCCTCCCCTGCTCCCGTCCAAACAACGATCGGCCGCATGTCCACGATGGACAGGCTGAAACAATCGCTCGGTCTGAAAACAAGCACAGCTTCGCTTTACAACAGCATCGATACGTTTTCCTACACTTTTACTGGGCCGGTAGACGAGAAAAAATTCGAGGATTTTTTGTATGATCTGCCTAAAAACGTGTATCGGGCAAAGGGGTATGTGCTCTTTCACGGAAAAGATGAACTGATTTCGTTCCAGCACACGGACAATCAAGTGCTGTTCTTTCCATTCGAGAACTTCGGACCGAAACTGGTCGCTGTTTTTATCGGGGAAGGAATGGATCAACAGGAAATTACAAGAAAATTATCCAAATGTTACGGGTAATCAGACGCCGAAGCACCCTGCCAGAAATGACAGGGTGCTTTTGTATTGGGTGCTATATTACGCACCCGCCTCGATCGTGCTTTCTTCTTCTTGACCTACGCGTTCATACTCGGTCAAAACAGCAGCTTGGATCTTTTCACGGGTAGTCGAGGAAATCGGATGGGCGATATCGCGAAATTCTCCGTCTGGTGTGCGCTTGCTCGGCATTGCAACGAACATGCCGTTGTTTCCGTCAATGACACGGATATCATGAACCACAAATTCATGGTCAATTGTAATGGATGCAATCGCTTTCATCCTACCATCCGTATTCACTCGGCGCAGTCTTACGTCTGTAACTTCCATCTAGTTCACTCCCTTTATCTATGAAACGCGTTTAGGAGTATTTCCACCCTCTGGGTAAATATTCCTGCTGATGTTATGCAATTTTTAAAAAAATATATAAATATGTTCATAACATCAACTCTTTACACGGCACATTTTTACTATCCATGTCGTAAAAAACGCCAAAAACAGCCTAACGCAACAAGCATCAGGCTGTATCGAATTTCCAATTATTCTATTCTTACGCCTCGATATAGGCAACGATCTCGATCTCTACTTTTACATCGCGCGGCAGACGTGCCACTTCAACGGTAGAACGGGCAGGCTTGTGATCGCCAAAATATTGGCCATACACTTCATTCAATTGCGCAAAGTCATTCATATCCTTGATGAAGACGGTCGCCTTCACTACATGCGATAGGTTTCCTCCCGCTTCTGCCAGAACAGCCTGGATGTTGGAGAACACCTGATGGGTTTGCTCCACAACGTCGCCTTCTACCAGTGTGCCGTCCGCACGCAACGCGATTTGGCCGGATGCAAACAGAAACGGACCTACTTTTGCAGCCTGGCTGTACGGGCCGATTGCTGCTGGAGCCTTGTCAGTTGAAACAAAAGAGATTGCCATTTTGATCTACTCCCCTCTATTTTCAAAAAAACTGCCTAGCTCAATTTCAATCTGCTTGCCCTTGAAGTCGACATCTTGCAGTTTGGCAAGAGACACATACTCATCAACCAATCGCTCGGACACATCTGCTGTCGTTTCGACCAGCACGCCGCAACCAACAACAGTCGCGCGGAACTCCTGAAGCAGATCGATCATGCCGCGCAGCGTGCCGCCAGCCTTCATGAAATCGTCCACGATCAGGACGCGGGACTGCTCGGCCAATCCGCGGCGAGCGAGAGACATCGTCTGAATCCGCTTACTAGAACCGGATACGTAATTGATGCTTACCACAGAACCTTCCGTCACCTTGTTGTCGCGACGCACAATGACGACAGGCACATTCAAAAACATGGCCGTCGCGTATGCGAGAGGGATTCCTTTTGTCTCCACTGTCATGACCACATCGACGTTTTTGTCAGCGTAAGCAGTGGCAAAAAGCTTGCCGATCTTCGCCATAGTCGCCGGGTTGCCGAGAATGTCGGACATGTACAGGTATCCACCTGGCAAAAGTCTTTCCGGATTGGCCAATTGCTCGATCAGTTCGCGCATGAAGTGAAGGGCCTCTTCCGTTTTTACCTGGGGAATATACTTCACTCCGCCTGCCGCACCCGCCACCGTCTTGAGCTGTCCTACACCCTGGACCTCAAACGCTTCCTTGATGATCGACAAGTCTTCACTGATGGATGATTTCGCTGCGCCGTATTGTTCCGCAAACAGAGTGAGAGGAGTCAGCGTATGGGGATGGGCAAGCAAGTGCTGCGTCATGTCAACCAGACGCGCACTTCTGCGCAATTTCTTCATGGCTCTTCCTCCAAAACCGAATATTATGCTGCTAATGTATCATTTTTATACGTGTTCATGCAAGTATTTCCCCATCTTGGGAGCCTAACATTCGGACAACAAACACATCTTTGACAAAACCTCTGAGTGCATTGTAGATCCTATGTACTTTCGCTTCCTTTTGCACGAGGGCAAACACCGTAGGACCGCTGCCGGACATCAAGACACCGTCCGCTCCGGACGCGATCATCAGCTCCTTGATTTGCCGCACTTGCGGATACAGGGAGAGCGTGACGTTTTCCAACACATTTCCGAGCGACTGGCACATTAATGAAAAGTCTTGCTCTGAGATAGCTTGAAGCATCTGCCTGGTGTCAGGATGATTGTCGATCTTGTCGACACGCAAGTTCCCGTACACATCAGGAGTGGACACACCGATCGGCGGCTTGGCCAAAATCACCCAGCAAGGGGCTGGCGTTCCCAAATGCGTGATTTGCTCGCCGCGCCCTTTTGCCAGCGCAGTTCCGCCATAGACGCAAAAAGGGACGTCAGAACCTATTTCTGCGCCAATCTCCGCCAGTTCATCCAAGCTCAATCCGAGATTCCACAGCTGGTTCAAACCGCGCAACGTCGCCGCGGCATCACTGCTGCCGCCAGCAAGTCCGGCCGCAACCGGGATTTGTTTGTCTATATACAACCGTACGCCCTGGCGCACCTGATAGCGTTCTTTTAAGAGCACTGCCGCTTTATAAGCATGATTGCGGATATCATCCGGTACGAAGCTGGCAGAGCAGTCCAGCGTAATCTCACCATCTTCGCGCAGAGTCAGGTCTACACGATCTGCCAAGTCGACGGTAGTCATCACCATTTCCACTTCGTGATAACCGTCCGGCCGTTTGGCAAGCACATCGAGAGTCAGATTGATTTTGGCCGGAGCTTTGACCGAGATACGCACGTTGTTCACCTCTGCCTACTATACTAAATTTCCTAGTCTCTTATTGTAGCATAGCCAATCTCTCCCCTGCCAGTTGATACCCCAAAAAGAATAGGATCGAGATCATTGCGGTTATTTCGAAAATTCAGCAGTGTTTTAAGGCATGAAAAAAAGCCGGGAGATCCCGGCCTTGTCAACGAGTTTGTATGGTCGTATTCCTGAGATGGGATGTGTTCCGCTCGCTTCCTGCCAGCGCTTATGACCGTCTGGCAGCCAGTGCTTCCTCGGCAAGCTGTACAGCTCGCTTCACCATGTTTCCCGCGTCACGCGTCGTGATGCCTCCCCAGCCCTCCGCCTTTACCGTATCGTAAAAGCCAAGCTCCTTGGCGAGTTCCATCTTGAACTGCTCTGACATCATTCCTCGTCTGCGACCCATAGCATCCTCCCTTCCCGTTGACAGGTATAGTGTGCTCCAAGTCCAGCTTTTTCATCTTCGCGCCCAAATATTTACAACCTTTTGATAGCAAAAATAAAACAGTAGAACCCAAAAGGGCTCTACTGTTGTACAAATGTGATGCGGATGTGCTCGTTTTCGCGGCACACCGTCAACTCTACTGTTTCCGTCAAGATGTCGGCATAGCTGTAGGAGACCCGCTCAAAGAGTTGATCGTCATCAAGCTTTACCACAAACACAGATGGGTATGTTTCTTCGAGGATGCCACTTCGTTCGACGGTTTTACGGCGACCTCCATTGGCCTTCAGAAGGATGCGCTCACCAATGTGCCCGTCTAAACTGCGTTTAATGTCAAGTAACGCGTTTCTTGCCATTGTTCCATCCACCTCGCTTACATCTATTATAACAGCTCAATTATATTTTGTCAAAGAAATAAAAAATTATAGCAACCCTGTAGATATTTTGTCAACGGGGTTTTTTTCAGCAAATTAGCAGATATTTGTCACCTGCTTTCCAACAGTATGTCCACAACGCGCAAAAACCTTGCTGTAGCAAGGCTTACCGATAATAGCCCGGCCTTTTTTCCCGCATTTTTCTTGCATTGATCGACAAAAAACCCCCGTCTTTGGCTTTTTCCGTCCAAAAACGAGGGTAAAAGTTTGTCTTATTGCCCAATAAGTCCGCGCCGCAAGCCTTCGTTAGCTAGGCGGGCGAACTCCTCGATACTGAGGGTTTCGCCGCGGCGGGTCGGTTCAATCCCGATATCAGAAAGCATCTGTATTACTTCATCCTTCTGTGTTTTTAGAAACAGACCGTTCATCAGGTTGTTCAACAAGGTCTTGCGCCGTTGGGCGAACGAGCAGCGCACCACGCGGAAAAACACATCCTGGTCGTCCACTTCGACTGGCGGACGATCCCTGACCTTGAGCCTGATGACAGCAGAATCGACGTTCGGCCGAGGAATAAACACGCTTGCTGGAACGATCATCGCGACTTCTGTTTCCGCATAGAACTGCGCTGCGACAGAAAGAGAGCCGTAGTCTTTCGTGCCTGGCTTGGCAGCGATTCTCTCAGCCACTTCTTTTTGAATCATGACTACGATGTTCTCCAGAGGCAGTCTCTCTTCCAGCAGCTTCATCAAAATCGGCGTCGTCACATAGTAAGGCAGGTTGGCTACGACGCTCAGCTTTTCGACCCCAGCCAGCTTCTCTGTAATGAGGGAACGCAAATCAAGCTCCAGCACATCGCCATGCACGACTTCGATATTGTCGTAGGGCGACAGCGTGTCCTGCAAAATGGGCAAAAGCCGCTGGTCGATTTCAATCGCCATGACCTTCCCTGCTGCTCGTCCCAATTGTTCGGTCAAAGCGCCAATCCCTGGTCCGATTTCAATCGCGCCTTTTTCCTTCGTCAGATCAGCTTCGTCCACGATATTGTGCAAAATATTGGTGTCTACGAGGAAATTTTGGCCCAAACTCTTCTTGAAGGAGAAGCCGTACTTCTCCAGGATTTCTTTTGTTCGCGTAGGTGTGGCAATATCCTTGCCTGCTGCTTGCGTCATTGCTTACTCCCTCTCTTTATCGATGGCTTCTACAGCCGCTTTAAATTCCGCACGAGTGATTTGAAAAGCATTCAGCCGTTGCAGCATTTGCTTGGCGTTGGCGTAGCCGATCCCCAAAGCTTCCCCAAGCTTGATTCTCCGCTCCTTGGCATCGCTTCCCGACGTGAGTCCATTTTCCAGCAAATCATCGGAGGTAATCTCTCCGGCGGTTTCCGCCATCTCTGTACGGACTTCCGACAGCGCGCGAACAATCACTTCCGGCGTAGCGTTCTCCACTCCGATGTCGCCTTTTTTCATACCGTCCTCCTGCGTAATGAAGGCGTGCTTACAGCCCGGTACGGAACGACTGATGATCTTGCGAATGCGCTCCCCCTGATAATCGGGGTCTGTAAAAATAATGACGCCGCGCTTCTGCTGCGCCAGCCGGATTTTTTCTATCGTTCTGGCATGGATGGCTGAACCGCCCGTTTCAATCGTGTCAGCGTTCACTGCACGTTTGATGGCAGCGGTGTCGTCTCTCCCCTCCACAACGATGACCTCTTTTATTTTCATGACGTACTCCTACTTTCGTACAATGTCGCTTTTGCTACTAGTGTTCCAAAAAAATCAGGCAAAAAGCCTGGAAATGCCGAAACGAATCCTCGCCTGAAACCGTCTAACTATCAAACAGCTTATCATGTCTATTCGCAAAACGCCAAAGACAAAGACAGGAGCGGTCTGCTCCTGTCCTATGGTTTCTGCGGCCCGATTATATAGACGGTTTTATTGCGCTTGCGACCAAATTGAACGGCTTCTGGCTCTGTGCTCACAAACACGTCAATTTTTCCGCCGCGCATGGCGCCGCCCGTGTCTTCTGCCCGGCGATACCCTACGCCCTCAATATACACCCACCAGCCATACGGAATGACTTTTGGGTCTACTGCGATCGTATGGCCTGCCTTTGCTTTGACTCCTGTCGCCGTACGTCCATAGCCTGGCGAGCTAGGATGCTTGCCTCCTCCTGAGGGAGAATAGGCAGTCAACGTAACCCCGCTCAGCACTTTTTTCGGCCTGAATACTTTCCCACCACGCGAGATCATTCCCGCTGAAGCGACCAAGACCCTTTGCGATGGATCGTTGTTTTGCAGCGAAGGAGCTGCTGTTCCGACGGCCACCACTTGGTCCTTCTTTGGCACAAGCACATCTCTTGTCACCAGTTCACGGGAGACCTCCTTTCCGTCTTCCATGACCAGCTTGTAGTGTGCAATTGCCTTACCCTCTTGCCCGTTTTGCAATACACGGGACTTACCCTTGGTTAATGCCGGATCGTTCTTGCGTATTTCCTGAAAAGCAACCCGTTCCTCGACTTTGACTGTCTGCTCGACTACACGCTTGATTGTAATCGAAGCGTCCTTCGTCAGCGAGGCGGTCAGGGCCGGCTCTACCCGGTCCTTTTCACCCAGCGCGATGCCGCTGTCCTTCAACACGCCAGCAACATCCCGACTAAGTGTCTGTATCGTTTTAGTCTGCCCGTCAACCTGGACCGAAATGGACCAGGCTGTATGTAAAGTGATCAATGCTCCGTCTGATAGCTTCGTCTCAGGTGTTGGTTGAAGGGAATCCTTTTCCGTTACCGTAATGTTTCGCTCGGTCAAGAACTGCTGTACGGTACTAGCTTTGGTAGCTACCGTCTGGCTTTCTCCGTCCAACGAAAAAGTGACCTGTTTTGGCTGGGTAGCCTGGGCAGAGAAATAGCCAACCATGGGAACGAGCACAAGAGCAAGGATGCCGAAAACGACAAGCCCCGAATGCTTATACTTTTCCCATATCGCGCGTAACTCCATTTCCCACACTCCTTTTCCTAGAAAAGCACGAGGCTTCTCCTGTCTAGCCAGGTAAGGGTCGATGTAATTGCACCAATATTCTGGAAGTGGTCTGTACTTAACAAGGTCGGATTTGATTGTAAGTTACTTTTTTCCCTTTGTCAAATTTACCCTCCCCTGGCCGAAGCGATAATGCTAACAGACTAGCAAAAAACAGATGGCGAATGGTAGGAGATTTCTGTCGAGAAGCTTTGTCGGATGGACAATAATCGTTCGACACATTGTTCAAGGTATGCGCCGCAAAAAACGAGTAGAACAACAGATCGCAGCACAAAAAAACGGGAAATCACGTGACACGTCGTGATTTCCCGTTTTGGCTTGCTGTTTTTTACGGCTGGAGACGAAACAGTCGTCTTGCATTTTCTGTGGTGATTTGGGCCATTTCTTCGTAAGACAAGCCGCGAATGTTCGCCATTTCCTCGCAGACGTAACGCACGTATCCACTCTCATTTCGCTTCCCGCGGAACGGATGAGGGGTCAGGTACGGGCAGTCTGTTTCTATCAACAGCTTGTCGAGCGGTACTTGGGCTGCTACTTCTTTGGGCTGCTTCGCATTTTTAAAGGTCAGCGGGCCGCCGAATGAAATATAAAAGTTCATGTCCAGCGCCAGCTTTGCCGTCTCCCAGCTGCCGGAGAAGCAGTGCATGATCCCTCCGACCTCTGCTGCCTTTTCTTCTTTCAGGATCGTCAAAACATCCTGGTGCGCGTCGCGATTGTGGATGATGATCGGCATGTCGAGCTTCCGCGCCAAACGAATTTGCTTGCGGAATACTTCTGCCTGCACGTCTTTTGGCGACGTATCCCAGTAATAGTCCAGGCCCATTTCGCCCAGCCCCACTACTTTCGGATCGCGGCTCAACTCCTCGATCCACTCCAAATGCTCGTCGGTCATATCTTTGGCGTCCTGGGGATGCCAGCCGATGACCGCATATATGAAATCGTGGTTTTTCGCCAGATCCATGCAAGTCGGGATGGTTTCTGCGTTGAATCCGATGTTCACGATCGTGCTGACGCCATTTTCCCGCGCGCGGGCGATGACTTCCTCGCGATCCTCATCAAATTCTTTTGCATTCAGGTGCGCATGTGTCTCAAATAGCAAAATAGGTTCTTCCTTTCCTGCCCCTCGTTACTTCACAATCGCTCCGTTCGGCATGCTCGGATCTACTGTCGCAAGCGTCAGCTGATCGCCTGCGGACGCTGCCAAAATCATGCCTTGCGACAGCTCTCCGCGCAGTTTGACAGGCTTCAGGTTGGCTACGAGGATGACTTTTTTGCCGACCATGTCTTCCGGCGTGTAGTATTTCGCGATACCGGAGACGACTTGACGCTTTTCATAGCCGAGATCCAGTTGCAAAATCAGCAGTTTGTCGGCATTCGGGTGCTTCGCACATTCCACTACTTGCGCAACACGCAGTTCTACTTTGCCAAAATCGTCGATGCCGATTTCTTCTTTGGCATCCGCTGGTTTTTCTGTCGCTTCCGCCTGGTTTGCCGTTGTTTCGTTCACAGGTGCTTCCCCTTTCAAAGCGTCTTGCTTTTTCTTGTTTTCCTCCGCTTGGCGGCGTGCTTCTGCTGTCGAATCGTCAATGAAAGCCAGCTCAGCCTGCACGTCCAGACGCGGGAACAAAAGCTCTTTGCGGCTCACGATGCTGCCGGCAGGCAATCCGCCCCACACGCCAGCCGATTCCCAGCTTGTCGCCTGTTCGTTGCCCAAAATGCCGAGTTGGTCCCAAATTTTCGCTGGCGCCTTGGTCATGAACGGTTGAATCAGCACGGAACTGATGCGAATGCTTTCCGCGAGGTTGTACATGACTGTCGCCAGACGTCCTTTGGTTTCTTCCGATTTCGCCAGGTTCCACGGCATGGTTTCGTCGATGTATTTGTTCGTGCGGCCCACCAGTTCCCAGATGTGAGCAAGCGCATTGGAGAAACGCATTTCTTCCATATGCTCCTCGACCAGCGCCTTCGTTTTCATCGCGAGGCTGATTAGGCTGTCATCCGGTTCACCAGCATCTTGCGGAGCTGGAACTACGCCTTCGAAGTATTTCTCGATCATGGTAGCGGTGCGGCTGAGCAAGTTGCCGATATCGTTTGCCAGATCGTAGTTCAGGCGCTGTACGAACGATTCCGGTGTGAAAATGCCGTCCTGCCCGAAGTTGATTTCACGCAACAGGAAGTAGCGAACGCCATCGGAGCCGTAACGGTCAATCAGCAGCTTAGGATCGATGACATTGCCCTTGGACTTGGACATTTTTCCATCCGGCATCAACAGCCAGCCATGACCGAAAATTTGTTTCGGCAGCGGAACATCGAGTGCCATCAGCAAAATCGGCCAGTAGATCGTATGGAAGCGCAAAATGTCTTTTCCGACCATATGGACATTGGCAGGCCAGAAACGGCGATATTTGCTGTCGTCGTCAGACAAGTAGCCAAGAGCAGAAATGTAGTTGGTCAACGCGTCAATCCAGACGTAAATCACATGCTCAGGATCGCTCGGTACTTTAATTCCCCAGTCAAAGGTGCTGCGGGATACAGACAAATCCTGGAGTCCAGGCTTCAGGAAGTTGTTGATCATCTCATTGCGGCGACTCTCCGGTTGAATGAAGTCAGGGTTCGCTTCAATGTGCGCGAGCAGTCTGTCCTGATACTTCGACATGCGGAAGAAGTAGTTTTTCTCCTTGACCTTCTTCACTTCGCGGCCGCAATCCGGACAAATGTAGCCCTTGTCGGTTTTACATTGGGTTTCCGTCCAGAACGCCTCGTCCGGTACGCAATAGTATCCTTCGTACTCGCCCAGGTAAATATCGCCTTGGTCAAGCAGACGCTGGAATACTTTCTGCACGACTTCTTTGTGGCGCGGTTGTGTCGTACGGATGAAATCATCGTACGAGATGTCGAGCTTCTGCCACAGGTCGCGAATCCAGTCTACGACAGGATCGATAAATTCCAATGGCTGCTTGCCTTCTTCGGCCGCGCGCTCCTGTAGCTTTTGACCGTGCTCGTCCGTACCTGTCAGGTAGTAGACGTCGTAGCCGCGCAAACGTTTGTAACGCGCCAGTGCATCGCAAGCAATTGTCGTGTAGGCATTTCCGATGTGCAGCTTATTGCTTGGATAATAAATCGGTGTGGTGATGTAGTATGTTGGTTTCATGCAACCTAGGCCCTCCTAATAACATGTAGAAAAATAGAAAAGCCCACCCCAAAAAATTGGGGCGAGCTCTAACTCGCGGTACCACCCAAATGCTCCGTCTCCCTCGCGGAAAACGGACTTGGTGAGTCCAAAACAGACTCTACCCTTAACGCGGGTCAACGTCACAGACTACTGGGCACGACGGTTTGGTCGCGGCGGTTCATCTGCAAGACTCTGGGTCCATGTTCGGCTTGCTCGCTTATACCGGTTTTCAGCTACTCCGGCTCTCTGGAATAAGGAGGATCGGCTTACTCTTCCCATCATGGTCGTTTGCTTTTGCTGTGCATTCCCTCATTTATCCTCTATTGTACACGACCGACCTGTTTTGTAAACATCCAGCCAGCACCATCTTTCCCGAATTATTTTCAAATGTAAGGAAAAGGGAAAGCAGAGAGAAGTAGGCTTTTTTGTCGAATAGGCGCGGTTTCATTCGACATAAAGTGACTGTTTCGACATGCATTAATCCCAGTAAATTTTATCCATAAAAATTTCCATACACTTTCCAGTTTCCTACAAAACGCTGATATATCAACTTTCTTATTTTCAAAAAACACTTTGCTTTTCAAAGATTTGTCAAAATCATGTTGACACCTTTGGGAATCGCTGGTATGATAATCCCAACAGAAAATGTCGAATATTGACGATTAATGATGAGCGTTTAACAATAGCATCGACATATGAATTTTTAGGAGGAGAATTTACAATGATGAAATCAACGGGGATTGTTCGTAAAGTAGATGAATTGGGTCGTGTCGTTATTCCAATCGAATTGCGCCGCACACTCGGTATTGCCGAAAAAGACGCTTTGGAAATTTACGTAGATGGTGAGCGCATCATCCTGAAAAAATACGAGCCTGCTTGCATCTTCTGTGGAAACGCTGATAAAGTATCTCATTTTAAAGGTAAAATCGTTTGCCAAGATTGCCTGACTGAGATGCCAGTTGTAAAACGCTAATTTTTGATAAAAAACCGATTTACATACAAATAGCCTTCGCACAGGGACAAGCTATGCGAAGGCTATTTGTGTTTTCTGAGCAAAAGAAAAAAGCCGACCTGCTAAGGCCAGCTCCTTATTCCGCTTCCTGATCGCGATGGTACTCGTTGTAAACGTCCCGTTTGGGCAAGCCGCGGTCATCAGCCGCCTGCTTGATTGCTTCTTTTTTGCTCAGGCCCTGCTCGCAGTAATGGTCGACATGCCCAACGACGCTCATTTGCTGCCACCAGTCAACAGCTTCCTCTGTTTCGACAGCGCCTGTGTAGCCTTCGACAATGACGCAAAATTCCCCGCGCACTTCCCCGCTGTCCAGCCATTCCAGCAGTTCGTCAAAAGTGCCGCGAACAAACTCTTCGTAGCGCTTGGTCAGCTCCCGAGCCAAAACAGCCCGGCGGTTGCCCCACGCTTCCTGCATCGCGGCAATCGTCTTTGCAATCCGATGCGGAGCTTCGTAAAAAATCAACGTCTCCGGATAACGCTTGAGCCGTTCCAGCTCCTCGCGCCGCTCCTTGTTTTCCCGCCCGATGAATCCGCAAAAAACAAAACGGTCTGTAGGCAGTCCCGAAGCAATCAAAGCTGTCAGTGCGGCATTGGCACCTGGCACCGGAACGACAGGATATCCGGCGGCGACTGCATCGCGCACAAGATCTGCCCCCGGATCGGAGATGGCCGGCAGTCCGGCGTCGCTCACCAAGGCAATCTGCTTTCCTTCTGCCAACCATTGCAACAGCCCTTGACCGCTTGCTTCCTTATTATGCTCGTGATAGCTCACTGTGCGCTTCTCGATCTGAAAATGGTTCAGCAGCTTCCTTGTTTGCCGCGTATCTTCACAGGCAATCACATCGACCGCGCGCAGTGTTTCCAAGCACCGGACCGTGATATCATCGAGGTTGCCAATTGGCGTAGCCACCAAATACAGGACACCTGTTTCCTCCTGCGCAAAGCTGCGCTGTATATTCATTGCGGCGTCCCTCCAATCAAGTCTTCTTTTTGCTTGCGATTCAGCCGTTTGATCGCTTCCTCCCGCTTCAAGCCCCATGAACGGTCAGGCCCCTCTTCCCAAAAGACAAGCGCCAACGGCCCGCGTCCTCTGGTATACTTCGCGCCCTTTCCCTCCTGGTGCTTCGCCAGTCGGCGCAGCAGCTCCGTCGTATAGCCGGTATACAAGGAACCGTCTGCGCAGGAAAGCATGTAGACAAAGTGGCTCTTATGCGAGGGAATCTCTTCTGCCGAAATAAATTTCCTGAAGTTCCTCACAGTATTCCTCACCATTCTCATAAACAATCAATGGCGGTTGAATCCTCAGCTCCGGCTTTCCGCCCCGCATTCCTTCGATTAGTACCATATTCGGCTCCGCATCCCTGCGCGGATAAACCAGGCGCATCCGCTTCGGCTCAATTCCGTATTGACGCATCAAGGAAATGATATCAATCAGTCGCGTCGAACGATGGACGAGTGCGAGCTTGCCGCCGTTTTTCAACAGCTGGCTGCCGACCCGGATGACATCTTCCAGCGAGAGCAAAATTTCATGACGGGCGATCGCAAAGTGTTCGCTGGTGTTTTTCTCGCCACTCGTCGCAGGCATATATGGCGGATTGCACGTAATCAGATCGAATTTGCCGTGACCGTAATGGGCAACAGCCTCTTTGACGTCTCCATGGTACATCTCGATCCGTTCTGTAAGCCCGTTCAACTGTACGTTTCGACTCGCCATGTCGTACAAGCGCGGCTGAATTTCGATTCCATCAAAATGAGCTTCCGGCGTCCTTGTCGTCATGATCAACGGAATCGCCCCGTTGCCCGTACACATATCAAGCACCCTGCCGCGCTTTGGCACCGATGCAAACCGCGCAAGCAGCACAGCATCCATGGAAAAACAGAACACCTCGTGGCTCTGGATGATTTTCATTTCGTGTGTCAATAAATCGTCAATGCGCTCCGCATCGTAGAGCGGCACGTTGGTGACAGGTTCCATCCTTTATTTCCTACTCCTTTTTGTCCTTGTCTTGGAAAAAGCGACCTGACACGTGGCACAGGTCGCTTTCTCCATACGGTGATCGCTCGTCACCTTTATTTTTGAGGGCCGCCGCTCAAAAACGAGAGACAGAACAGGCAATCCCCTTCTTTACGCAAACTGCCGAAATGCACATTGCAGATATGAAACCCTTCCGCATACAGACGAGCAAGGTTGTCATACCCTTCCCCGACCACGGCCTTTTTGGCTTTCTCCTTGGCAACAATGCTTGTTCCTTTTTGTTTTGCCTGGGAGCCAGTCTTTTTCTTGTCCAGTCGGTTGCGAAGATGCTGGTTTTCAACGAGTAATTGGGCATTTTCCTCCATCAAAACAACGATGACGTCTTTCAACTCACCGATCTCTTTGTACAGGTCCCCAATTCGTTCTTCAATGCTCGCCATCTTGACGAAGATTTCCCGTTTGTCCACTAGCTCACCTCTCCCCTACCCCCACACTTTATTCATAGGTGGGGAGCCCTATCGCAATCTCATCCAATCCAAATTCCGTGATGCGTTTGTCGATCGAAAGCTCCACCTGAACGGACTGATCCAGTACGTTAACAGAAACGACTCGTCCATTTCCCATCGGGGTAGTGACCACCTTGCCGACATCCGGCATTTCATCACGCGTGCTTTCGTAGTTGTCATTCTCGTATTTTAAACAGCACATCAAACGGCCGCACAGACCGGAGATTTTTGCTGGATTCAACGAAAGGTTTTGATCCTTGGCCATTTTGATCGAAACTGGCTCGAAATCGCCGAGGAATGTCGAACAGCACAGCAGCCTGCCACAGGGACCAATGCCACCAAGCATTTTTGCTTCGTCGCGCACGCCAATCTGACGCAGTTCAATGCGGGTGCGAAACACGGAAGCGAGGTCTTTTACCAGCTCGCGGAAATCAACCCTGCCGTCAGCGGTAAAATAAAAAATGATCTTGTTGCGGTCAAATGTGTATTCCACATCGACCAGCTTCATATCGAGCTTGTGCTCCTTGATCTTCGTCTGGCACACGGAAAAGGCGTTTTTCGCAGCTTGCTTGTTTTCATCAACCTGCTTAGCGTCTTTATCGTCAGCCATGCGAATGACCTTTTTCAACGGCAGCACCACATCGGACTCAGCGACTTCCTTTTTGCCGATGACGACCTTGCCATATTCGACCCCTCTCGCCGTTTCGACGATTACAGTGCAATCTTTCTCTATCGGCAGTCGGTCAGGGTCGAAGTAATATATTTTGCCCGCTTTTTTAAAACGGACCCCAACAACCTCATACAAGGGTTATCCCTCCTGGAATTGAAGAACCAACCGCTCAAGAGCCAACTGTGCGTTGGCGTTTCGCTCTATCCGATTTTTCGTATCCATGACCAAATCTATCCCGTGCAAGAGCTCAGCTTTTGTCCATACCAGTGCTTGTCCTTGCAGCACATCCTGTTGGTCGCTGTTAATGAGATGGGCATGCCTGCCTACTTGCACATACAGGATATCGCGCAGCCAAAGGATGAGCAAATCTAAAAAGAGGGGTAGTTCCTCTTTGATTTTGTCGCTCTTTTGCAACATATCATGGATGGTGAAGAGCGCAGACGAATTACGCTGTTTGCACTCATGGCTCAATTGTATCACTAGATTTCTTAGCTGTGCAAACGATTCTGATTGGCTGAGTGCCTTGGCCTCTTCCACATTTGTCGTAATGTGGGAGGCAATCTGCGCCATCCCGGCAGAAATGCCGTCTGACCGCAGCTGTGCCGCAATGGCTTCGGCAGAAAGTGGAGAGAATTGCACGATTTGGCACCGGGATAAAATCGTCGGGAGGATCGAGTGGCTATGTTCCGTCAGAAGCAAGGCCAGTACACCAGCGGGCGGTTCCTCCAAAAACTTCAGCAGGCTGTTGGAAGCTTGCGTCGTCATTTTGTCGACGTGTTCGATGATGTACACCTTGTGCTTGGACTCTACCGCACGCATGGCCATTTCTTTTTGCAGCGCGCGAATCTGGTCGATTTTAATAGAAGCTCCATCAGGTGTAATAAACAGGACGTCGGGGTGGTTTCCCCCTTCAATCCGCCTGCATGTAAGACAGGCCCCGCAGGCGTCCGCTTCCCTTTCCGGACAAAAAAGGGACTTCGCCAGATGCAGGGCCATCTGCTTTTTACCCGCTCCTTTGGGACCAGCCAATAAATAGGCGTGTGCCAATCTGTTGTTGAGCAGGCTATGATACAGCAGCTCGGAAGCTCTCGGCTGCTGGGAAAAACGGGTCCATGTCATAATGGTTTCACACCCACTAAAAATACAAGTTGATCAGCATGCCGCGGATTTCGCCAATCCGGGCCAACAAATCAATCGTCGGCGCCTGGTCGCTCAAAAGCTCATCTGTCAGACGCAAAAGCTCCTCATCGACCTGCTTGACGATTTTGTACAGCCTGCTGCGGCCTCGCCGATTGATTCCTCGTCTGTCATCCAGGGCAACCCCGTATTTGACGGCTTCCTCCATGAATTGCTTGACGAGGTTTTTATATGCATAAAAATCGCGAACAGAGCGCGATCTGGCAAGAACTTGCCCCATCCTGTCGATGTCGCCGAGCAGCCGATTGATCAGCTCCTGGGACATGCGCTCGTCTTCTCCTTGCACCATCGTGCCAAAATTCAGCTTTTCGAGCTGAGGATTTCTACGTGAATCTGCCGTTTTTATCATGTCCAGCTTAGGTCTAAGCCCATCGCCGATTTTCATCTCGCCACCCCACAGGCCCGATCAGTAGGGGATAAACCCCCCGTTACATCAAGTATAAACGAAAGCGGCGAAAAAAGAGAGCATGAACTAACCTGCAGATGAGAATGAGGATGCTCTTCACTTTTGCGCATCATATGTCAAAAAGAGTGGAACTCTCCTACATCCAGTACAAACACGGCGGCTCCGCCTACCTGTACCTCCAGCGGGTAAGGCATGAACGAATCCACTGCATTGCTGAGAGGGGAAACAGGAGTGACCATTTGCTTGCGGGATTTGCAGTTGTGTGCAATGATGTCGATTACTTCCGGCACGCTTTCGTCAGACGTACCGATCAAAAACGTTGTGTTGCCAGCTCGCAAAAAACTGCCGGTACTGGCGAGTTTCGTCGCGCGAAACCCTTTCTTTACCAGTTGTTGAGACAGACGACCACTATCTTTGTCCTGGACGACCGCAACTACCATTTTCATCGGCTATCACCCTTTCCGCAAGAATTATCCCGCACGTGCTTTATTGTATGAAAAACATGTAGGCTTGGTACGCTATTTCGCCTAAACATATTATACAGTATGTACCTGTACATGCGGTACTGCGAACCTTACAATCTGTCCAGCAATACGCGCAATGCCGATTCGTACACCTGCTCCATCGGCTGCTCGGCATCAATGACGACGAAGCGATCGGGGTCTTTTTCCATGACAAGCTGATACCCCTCTCTTACCAGCTGGTGGAAGCGGATTCCTTCCAGATCGAGCCGATTGACTTCTCTGCCGCGCGCCTTGTTGATTCTCGCCAGTCCAACCTCGGGACGTATATCGAAAAACAGCGTCAGTTCCGGCATGCAGTCACCGACGGCGAAGCGGTTGATCTCATAGACTGCCTCTATGCCAAGCCCTCTTGCATGGCCTTGATAAGCAAGACTGCTGTCGATAAAGCGATCGCAAAGCACGATTTTGCCCGCTTGCAAGGCAGGCAACACTTTTTCAGCCAAGTGCTGGCGTCTCGCTGCGGCGTACAGCAATGCTTCCGTTCTCTCGTCCATTTGCGTATGCGCCGGATTCAGGATGATCTCCCGAATTTTTTCCGCAATATCGATACCGCCCGGCTCGCGTGTCAACAGCACATCCACGCCACGCGCCTGCAATTCCTCGTACAGCTTGGCGATGACAGTCGATTTGCCCGCCCCTTCGCCACCTTCGACAGTAATAAAACGGCCTTTTGTTCCTGTTGTCACTTGCATGCTCCTTCCGCACCTGTTGTAGCAGGCCACTTGCTTCCTATCTGTAACTAACGCAACACCTGGATGGTATGCAAACGATCGTCCTGCACCCCGTGAAAGCGGGTGCGCCCCCGCCGCAACTCGGCGAGCATTTCCAATCCTTCCCCATCCATTCGCTCACCCGGAACGAGTACCGGAATACCTGGAGGATAAGGAATGACCATCTCGGCCACGATTCGTCCCGTTGCCTGTTCGAGCGGAATCGTCTCCCGCGGGCGGTCAACCGCTTCGTGCATCGGCACAGCCTGCTTGCGCAAATAGTGCGAGGAGACAACGCCGTGCAAAAGAATCCGCTCCGCTTCCGCTTCGACCTGGGGCGAGAGCGATTCCAGCAACCGGGCCAAGGCTTCCAAGTCTTTATGAGTCGTTCCTGCCGATGCTGCCAGCAGTACGTGAGAATCATCAGCCAACTCCGGAAAGATTCCATGTCTTTCCATTAATTCCTGCAACGCAAATCCGCTCGTCTGTCCCGTGCGCAAGTGCAAAAACAGCTTCAAAGGATCAAACGTCGCATATACGCAGTTCGCAGAAAGCTGCGGCCATTCCAGCCATTCCAGCTTGCCTGTTCTCTCCCGGAGCTTGTCCAGTAGCGGCAGCAGTCGCTCCCATTCTTCACAAGCTTCAAGCGCCAGGTGACGCCGGGCCAGATCGAGCGAAGCCATCAATATGTACGAAGGGCTGGACGACTGGAGCATGGCTAGATGCCGATACAATCGTTCCCTGTCTATTCGCCCGCCTTGCAGATGCAGCATGGAGGACATCGTCATGGCCGAAGCCATTTTATGTGTGGATTGTACGGCAGCGTCCGCACCCGACTGCATCGCCGAGCGAGGAAAAGCCGGATGAAAGCCAAAGTGGGCACCATGCGCCTCGTCAATCAAAAGCGGAATGTCGTGCCGATGCACCGTAGCCGCCATTTTCGCCAAGTCGATGCCCATGCCGTAATAGGTGGGATTCGTCAAAAAGACTGCCTTGGCATCCGGATGTGTCTGTAGGGCACGCTCGACATCCTCGCGCCTGACCCCGGCGGCAACACCTGTTGCCAAATCCACGGCAGGCACCAGAAAAATCGGCTCCGCTCTGGCCATGATGATCCCGTGATAAACCGATTTATGGCAATTCCGCTGCACGAGAATTTTGTCACCCGGTCGGCATACCGTCATGATCAGGGCAAGATTCCCGACTGTGCTGCCGCCAATCAAAAACTTCGACTCTTCCGCACCGAAAGCTTCCGCAGCCAAAGACTGTGCTTCCGCAATCACGCCTTGAGGCTGGTGCAAATCATCGGTTCCGCTAATTTCAGTCAAATCAAGCTCCAATACGGATTGAAAACGATGTTTGGCGTGGCTGTCAAAGCTGTGGCCCATTTTGTGCCCAGGCACATGAAACGGATGCGGGCGATGCTTGGCGTGCCGTTCCAGCTGTTCATACAGGGGCGCACGCTTTTGTCGCTCCCGAAATTCAGCATCTCTCATAAGCACGCGCGACTCACGTCCTTTGTCATGAATATTACCCATTATTTTAGCATGATTTGACATGAGGAAAACGGAAATTCGCCAAGCTTTTTGGCAAATGAAAAAAGACACCGGGGATGCCGATGCCTTTTTCCGTCACGCATCTTTTCGCAGCCAAATTCGTCTCATCTGGTGGATAAAGAACGGATACTTTTCGTCCTGGACGTCGGTATTTACCATTTCCTGTTCGCATTTTTGACAAATAAACTGCTCACAAATGGCGATCCCGTCGTTCTGCTCCTGTTCACAGACGATACATCGCTGAGCAACTTTTTCCATAGTGCAAACGCCTGCCCTTTTCCTCAATCTACCAACCATTATACCCCATTATAATCCGCATCATTCCCAAACGTTCGTCTTTTCGCCGATTGCTCGGTAACCTTTGAAAAAAAGCTGGGCTTCCTGGGTTGGAAAACAGGATGCCGCGTCCACGACCAACGACTGGCGCATCACCTTCGCCACTTCTTGCAGGGAAAGCTCGTCCACAATACCGAGCCTGTCTCCGATCACCAGCAAATCGGCATCCTGCAATACGGCGTTCCACGAATCGCCGTGCAGCCAGTCGGGGTGTACCTCGTTCGGATATTGCCCGTCCGCTCCGGTGTAGACAGCTACGTCCATTTTCGCCAGCCAGCCTTGGGGCATCTTGTCCCACAAAGCGTTTGAACCGATCAGCGCTACTCGCCTGACCTTCGCCTTTTCCAGTACAAGCTGGCACTCCCGCTCAAGCCATTTGCAAACATGCGAGCGATCCCGACGCTCCGCAAAAAGCCAGCCTTGCCCGATCCGCGTATCCAAACCTAAAGCTCGCGACACTTGCCTGAGCGAGACTTGCCGGGTATCGCACCACTCGCCCAGCTCCCAATAAAAGCGTTCTTTCCACGCCAAATAACGCGGCAGCTGACGAATCGCTTCATCTACTTCCCGGCGGCCGCAAATCATGGACACTTTGCCGTATTCGGCAAGCAGTCGGCAAACCAGGCGCATATGCTTGCCGGACGGATTTCCCCCGATCAAAGCGCGCTCGTTGCCCGACCACAATGCCAAGCGGATTACTTCCCATTTCCTCGCATCATCACCAGCCTCGCTCGACAACGCCAGCTCATCCGCCCAGGCATATGGCGCCTCATCCCCGTATATCACCAACATGTCCGCATCGTTTTGCTGACGCATGCATGTTCTATCCGCTGCCCGCAGCTTGTTGTAATCGTCATGCCCGGTTACAAGAAATCCGTCGACGCCTTCTGGCGGAAGTCCTGTTTGCTCAGATGCCAAATCGATCCCGCATTCGCGCAGAGAACCGCCCAAGCTGCGCACGATTTGTTCGGACGCGGCCCATAACGTCATTCGCTGCTCTCGCACATCTCCTCCCCCGCTTTCTTGGGCAAAAGTCTTATGCCGATTCCATTTCGTTCCTTTTTATCGTTGCCCATAAACCGCAAGTCCATCACATTTTCGCAACAATCGCCGCCAGCCGGACATGCGAAAAAGCCGTCAGTCTTGGCGCGGACCAACGGCTTTTTTTGCATAAGGTGCAACTTTCTCCCGATTGGAGACTGTGCGATAATAGACAAAGAACTGCGAAGGATGTGACTTCTATGAAGGGACAAGCCCAACATACGATCTACAGCTACAAGCTGCTTTACCGATTTCGCTGGGGACTTATCGGCTATTTGCTTCAGCTTTTGCTGATTGGCCTGTCCCTGATCGGCAGCTCCATGCTGTTGCAAGTACCTGTGGCCTCGCTTGTCGTCACATTGGCGATCCTGCCTGTCATACCGATCTGCCATTTGATCATTTTTCGGCTCTACGCCCAGCTGCGCTCGCAAAAACCTCAGACAACCGCTGACATGCTCGTCTCACCATGGTGGGGGGCTGGCTACGTGCTTCCCGTTCCGTTATCTGTTTATCGAGCCAGCGAAAGTACCGTATTGGTCGGCACCGCACTCCTGGCTGCGGGAGCATTCGTCTGGCTGTCGGCGGGCTATGGACTTACGTTGCTCGGCGGCGTGGTCGTCGTATCACTGCCGCGCCTGATCGCCTTGATCGCCTCGTTGCGTCAGCCTGGTTGGAGCCGGGTTAAATACGAGAATCGCGGAGTTGCCTTTTTGAAGACAGACGGTTGATCAATCCGTTCACATGATCCATAGCTTGATGACAATCAGCGCAGCGAGTCCTGGCAGGCGGAGAAATCCGGCGACCAAAGCTGTGACCGGGTTGATCGGAATATGGAAACTGGCCAGCTCGCCAACCAGATTGGTAAAAAACAAAAGAATGGCACCAATGACGACTTGCATGACGCCAAAACCAATCCACCTGATGGGAGTAGCCACTGACTTGCTTGCCGCTGTCAAAAGCAAAATCCCGACAATAATCAGCGCAATGATCCATCCCGTAGCCATGAACGCCCCCTCCTACGCGTGCTTGCGATGGCGCTCTCGTTTTGCCTGCGCCAGCAAGTACATGTACCGCTTTTCGGTAACGTGCAGATAATAGATGACATCCTCCAGACCGCCATCCGGCTCGCTGATTTCGACAAGATGGCGGGCGTGCTGCCAATCCTCACGAGCCTGATTTACCGCTACATCCAGACTCTCGGCATCCCAGTCGATGACAACCCGTTCTTTTTTTCCCCACCTGCTCACCTGCAAATCCTCCTCAGTTAAAGTAGTACAAAACCCCCATCATGTTATTGACCGCATGCAGCACAACCGCTCCCCAGATGGATTGGTAACGGTGTCGCACAAACCCCAGACCCAATCCGATGACGAACAGAGGCGCAAACAATGCCACATCAATATGCAAAAGGGCGAACCAGAGACTGCTGAGAATAATCCCGGCCACGGCACCTATGCGCCGAACCAGATAAGTCTGAATCACGCCCCGAAACAGAATCTCCTCCGCAATCGGAACCATGATCCCAATGACCACAAGCGATGCCACCGCCGCGAGCATATCCGTATCTTTTGCCGTCACAATCTCTTTTTCGATTTGTTGCTCTCGCTCCGATGACAAGGAAAGCCCAAACCAATCGGCTATCGGATTGGTCACCACCACGTCCAAAAGCAGTGCAATCAATAAAAAAAGCAACAGCAGCAAAACGAGCATCTGCTTGATCCGGACAGGACGACGTACCCCGATTTCCCCTAGCCTGCCGCGAAACCAGAGCGGGATCAGGATCAGCAGAAACAATTGAAAGACAGCCGATTCCAGCGTGCCTGCAACCGTCCCTACTGCAAACAGCGTGTCCTCCAGCACCAACCCGTACACAACCAGCACAATGGTTTGGAATACGTGCATCCACGCCACGATGTGCACCACATCATTGCCTGTCAGCTCGTGATTTCCCCATAACCACAAAGTCTGCTTGCTCTCGCGGGTGAGACTGTACATATAACCGATCGCTCCGACGAGGCTAAGCGCTGCCACTGCGAAGACGACCAATCCCATCCACGCCTCGGGCACGTCTGTAGTAGAAGCAACCCACTTTCCGTCCTCCCCGAGATGAAACCGAATCATGGAAAACTCGGCCGCAAACATCAGCCAATACCCGATGAATAGCATGATCGCCCACGGAGTGGACTTTTGTCGCCCAGCCCAACTCGCAAGCGACAGTCCTGGTCCTGTCAGCATTTCCTCACACTCCTACTTCACTCTATGTCTCGTCCACGAAAAAAAGTCCGTCACTCCTGCGATTTCTTTGCGATGTGCTGCAACTCCTGCGCCTTCGCCTCGGCAACCTCTTTGATGTATTCATTTCGTGTCCGCAAAAAGCGAGTCATGTACGCTTCCAGTACCAACCAATCAAACACCTTTCCCACGATGCCAAAAGGAGAAGAATAGTCGAAAATGTCCAGCATTTTTGTCGAATGTTCCCCGAGCACGACAAACTCATGCGTATGTCGGAAACGTTTAAACGCGCCCTGCACCATCTCATCGACAAAATAGCGCGGTTCTTCCATCTCGGTAATCTTGGCGGTCAAATTTTGCTTGATGCCAAAATGAACGGCTTCCCATGTAACCGACTCTCCCAGCTTGATCAAACCGCTGGTCACTCCGCCAATCGCCTTTTCGCGTGTACGCGCGGTGGACTCCATATGTAAATCAATGCTTCTCGCCGCATCAAAACAAATCTGTTGCGGTGCCTGAATCGTAAACTCCATGCGAATGACGGGCATCCTTGCTCCCCCTCTTGTCTCTTAAACGAAAAAAAAGACAGGCATTTCCCCCGTCTTCTTTTTCGCTCTATAGATCGCGTCTGCCTTCCAACGCTTTGCTCAAGGTCACTTCGTCCGCATACTCCAAATCTCCGCCCACTGGCAAGCCGTGAGCAATGCGCGTCACGCGAATGCCAAACGGTTTGATCAAACGAGATATGTACATGGCGGTCGCTTCCCCTTCGATGTTCGGGTTGGTCGCCAGGATGACTTCCTTCACCTGTTCATCGCCAAGGCGCTTGAGCAGGTCAGGAATGCGGATATCTTCCGGCCCGATCCCGTCCATTGGCGAGATAGCACCGTGCAACACGTGATAGTAGCCTTCGAACTCTTTCGTCTTTTCCATCGCGACGACATCGCGCGGTTCCTGCACCACGCAAATGATCGAGCCATCCCGACGCTTGTCCCGGCAAATATGGCACGGATCAAGGTCGGTAATATTGTTGCAGACGGAGCAGTAATGAAGCTGGCGCTTTGCGTTGACCAGCGCTTTTGCCAGATCAAGCACGTCGTCCTCTTTCATGTTCAGTACAAAAAAGGCAAGCCGCCCAGCGGTCTTCGGACCAATGCCGGGCAGTTTCATAAAACCTTCGATCAGCTTGGAAACCGGTTCTGGATAGAACATCGCGTAATTCCTCTTTTCCTGCCCGATTTTAGAACAGGCCCGGGATGTTCATGCCTCCGGTGAATTTGCCCATTTCTTTGCCCATCATTTCGTCTGCCTTGCGCAGCGCGTCGTTTACCGCTGTCAGCACCAGGTCTTGCAGCATTTCCACGTCTTCCGGATCAACCACTTCTGGCTTGATTACGATGTCTCGTACTTGCTTGTGTCCGTCAGCCTTGACGACAACCGCGCCGCCGCCAGCAGAGCCTTCCACGATTCTATCTTTCAAAGCTTCTTGCGTTTTTTGCATTTCTTCCTGCATTTTCTTCACTTGCTTCATCATTTGTTGCATTTGCTGCATGTTTTTCATTGAGGTGTCCTCCCTGTTTTGGTTTTGACTGCTAGTCTTTTACTTCTATAAGTCCTTCACCTACAAGCTTGATCGCCTCTGCCAGAAACGGGTCTTCCTGCTCCCCGCCCGGATCGTCCTTTTGTGCGGTCTGCTGATCGACGCTTTGCCACTCTTCTTCCATGACAGACAACAGTTGCAAAGGTCTTCCCAGCACAGTAGACATGACCCGCTCCACTACACCTTTCAACTCCGGCTCCATCGTTTTATCACAATGGATGGCGCTTGTAAAAGTGACGATAACAGCATCGTTTCCGGCGGCTACAGGCTGACCGTTCACCAGCCACGCCTGATACTGTATTTTGACCTTTTTCAATTCATTTAAAATCTGGCTCCACTGTCCCCGAACCTGTCTGGTCAAGTTTTCATCAAGCGCCTTGGCTACTTCCCTGACGCGATTCATCGACGTCCGTGAACCACCGCCTGCGGCTGCCGCAACCACGCGTCTCGGCTCGCTTTTGCGCGGCTCTTCGGTCTTTTGCTGGCCTGGCAGGCTGATTTGCCCTTGCAGTACCTGGCTCAGCCTCTCCTCCAGAGCGTTCAGACGGGCAGCCATAGCTGTCCATTCCTCACTGCTTGCTGCCGCTGCTCCACCACCGCCTGCTGTAGTCTGGGTGTTTGGAGAGCTTGCAGCGCTTGACTGGCACATTTTCACCAGTGTCAGCTCCACCAGCACCCTCGCATACGTCGACCATTTCAACTGGGAAAGCGACTGGTTGCACGTCTCGATCGCGGCATACAAAGCCGGCAAGGAGTAAAGCTTGGCAACCTCCTGGAACTGGTCGTCAATCATGGTGCGTTCCACGATTTCCTCCAGTTGAGGGGCTGTCTTCAACAGCAGCATGTCGCGGTAGTAGTAGAGAAAATCGTGCAGGAACTGCTCAGGGTCTTTTCCCTGAACCATTACCCGATCAAATTGCTCCATCACTTGTGCCACATCGTTTTCGGCGATATGCCTTGCCAGGACGGAAAAATACGATTGGGCGACCGTACCCGTGATCTGCATAATATCGCTGGCACGAACCTCATCCTTGCTGTAGCTGATTGCCTGATCCAGCAAGCTCAGCGCATCGCGCGCCCCGCCCTCCGCCATTTTGGCAACCAGTTGAAGCGCCTGCTCCTCGACCTGGACTCCCTGCGACTGGCAAATCCGCTGAAGCAGATCGACCATCACTTTTAACGGAATCCGGTGAAAATCGAAGCGTTGGCAACGCGATATAATCGTCGCGGGCAGCTTGTGCGGCTCTGTCGTCGCCAAAATAAAGATGACGTGGGAAGGCGGCTCCTCAAGCGTTTTCAACAGGGCATTGAATGCCTCTGTCGTCAGCATATGCACCTCGTCAATGATGTACACCTTGTACCTGACATCGCTCGGAGCAAACTTCACCTTATCTCGAATGTCCCGGATTTCCTCAACCCCGCGGTTGGAAGCGGCGTCGATCTCCAGTACATCAGTTACAGAACCATTGGATATCGCTTTGCATGTATCGCATTGATTGCATGGTTCGCCGTCGATTGGCTGCTCGCAGTTCACTGCCTTGGCCATAATCTTGGCTGCACTTGTCTTTCCCGTACCTCGGGGACCGTTGAACAAATAAGCATGAGAAAGCCTATTTTCGCGTAACGCATTACGCAAGGTTATCGTCACATGTTCTTGTCCGACTACATCCTGAAACGTCTGCGGCCGGTATACGCGGTATAGCGCGGTATAAGCCATGTTCGTGTGACACTCCCCATCTGCACAGTCCTCTTCCATATCCTATTCATTATACACGATTGACACCGTTCGTACAAAGAAAACGCCCCGTTCACAAGTGCGCGGGACGCTTCATCCAAACCGGGACAGCTACAGGTACGGCAGCATGATATGAAAGGTCGTTCCGTACCCTTTCGACGATACGCGAATTTGACCGCCGATGTCGTGAATGATCTTTTGACAGACGGACAAGCCAAGCCCTGTCCCTTCTTCCTTCGTCGTAAAAAACGGATCGAAAATTTTGTCGATGATGTAGAGTGGAACACCGGGGCCTGTGTCGTGGATATCGATGCTCATCTTGTCTCCATCCTGGTCAAGATGATGGGAAATTTGCAGCGTTCCCTGCTCTCCCATCGCCTCAATGCCATTTTTGCAAATGTTGATAAACACTTGCTTGAGCAACTCCGTATCGCCCACAACCATCGGCAGCTTTCCGCGCGAAGGGAAGCGTACGTCAATCCCGTACAAAATCGCCTGTGACTCCACGATTGGCATGATTTCTTCAAAAACCGTATTGAGGTCAACCATCGCGTACTGTATATCGCGCGGCTTGCTCAGGAGCAAAAACTCGCTGACCAAGGAATTGATACGATTGATTTCCGTCAGCATGATTTCGGTATACGTCTTTTCCCGATCCATCCCGCTGTCGGTGAATGATTTGAGGAACATCTGCAAAAATCCTTTGATCGAGGTCAACGGATTGCGGATTTCGTGAGCAGTGCCCGCCGCAATTTGACCGATCATCGCCAATCGCTCATTCCGTTCGATTTTTTGCTCAAACGAGCGCAGATTGGTAATATCCTTGAACAAAATGAACGCGCCGACTGTTTTTCCCGACTCGTCCTGCAGCGTATTGGCATCGACGATCAACTCGAAGCGCTGATTGTCATTCGTCCAGGAAGTCGCGACATTTTGCAGCTTCACGCCTTCCAACAGCTCTTTTTTGATCAGCCGATGCGGCTCGGGAATCCCGCTGAATACGTGATCGACGTGTTTGTTGATGACATTGAGCCGCTCCATTCCCAAAAGCTTGCAGGCAGTCTGGCTGGCCTCGATAATGCGCGAATGTTCATCCAGAATAAACAGACCCAAACTGGTATCGTAGGTCAGCTTGGTCAAAAGGCGCTGAGACAAGACCTGGTCGGTTTCTTTAGCCAATTGGTAAAAATGAACCAAATATAAGGGATTCTCTGCTTGCTGTACCAGTATCATCACAGGCGTCTTCCTGCTTTTCCCCTGTTGATCACGCCACTCTACTTCGACATTTGCTCCCGACTCTTCTTCTCTTTGCAAAAGCTCTTCGTACAGTTGTTCCATCGAGCCTTGATAAGGGAGAATAGTGGAGATGGGTTGCTTGATCAGTTGATCGCGTGAATATCCGGTTACACGAAGCAGTTGTTCGTTTACTTCCACGATACTACCCGATTGATTCACCAATAAAACGGCAGTAGGCAGTTGATGCATGAACCGCTGCAATCGTCCGGACGAGCCAACGAGATGTAACGAAAAAGGTGCACTCACAGCTTGTCCCTCCTGGCCTATGACGTACTTCATGAGCAAAGAAACCCATGGCATTTCTCAACTATTATGAAACTTCGTGAAAAAGTGCTCAAAACCTGCCCTTTTAGGCACTTATGAGCAGAGAAATGTTTCGCTAGTTATCGTCAAATTACAACAAAAAATATATCGATCGGCAAATTAGAAATCGCGGACAAACTAAAAATAGCATGCTTCCCGAAGGAAACATGCTATTGATCGTTCAAATAGATACCGTGCACCTATCTTCGATAATTCTCATCCAAGCGTTACTCATGGTAGCAGCTCAGAGCAGGCTACCCTGCGGCACACGCGATGATCCACTTATGGCTGCTTCCTTCCGGACCTGACCAGGTTCATGGGTTCGCGTTGCACAGGACCCGCTCCTCAACACCGCCGCCATAAGGCAGCCTCACATAAGAAAACCTAGGATAGGAATTCAACCCTGCTATTGCGGATTGCAGGTTACAGGGCACCGCAACCTCCCCGTCTAGCACGGTACGATAAGAATACCAAAGATAATGGCTGATAGCAAGCTGCAAACCTATCCAATACTGGTAGCTGTCTTTTCTTTGACAAGAATGACACAACTGTCCTTTGATTGTGTCACTTGAATCGCTCCACTCAAATACGCTTCTTGAAAAATAGCAACGATTGCCGGGTCAAACTGCGTACCTTTGCAGCGTATGATTTCCTCGTACGCCTCTTTGCCAGACATGGCATTTCGGTAAGAGCGCGTAGAGGTCATGGCATCAAACGTATCTGCAACGGCCAGTATCCGTCCGATCAACGGGATCTCTTCACCCTGGAGCTGGTGCGGATAGCCCTTCCCGTCCCACCGCTCATGATGATGCCGTACGCCCGGACTGACATGGGACAGACTTTCAATCTGCTCCACGATGTCTGCCCCGATCGAAGGGTGCCTTTTCATAAACTCGTATTCGTCGAAAGTCAGCTTTCCATTTTTCAGCAACACATGATCAGGAATCGCCACTTTGCCAATGTCGTGCATCAGGCCCGCATAGCGCAAGTCATCGCGGGTAAATTCCAGTTGTTCTTTTTCCGTCATGTGATCATACATGATTAGGGCGTAATGGGTCACTCGCTCCGTGTGGCCGGCTGTGTACGGGTCCTTCATTTCGACCGCCAAATAAAAGCTGCGCACAATCTGATCCAGTCCCTTTTGGGAATATTCCCGCTCCCTTTCGATCAAAGACTGCATCTGTGCTGCCATCATGTTGAACTTTTTCTCCAGGAACGTGATTTCCTGCATGCCCTCAATCGGTACGCGTATGGAAAAATCCCCTTTTACCAAAGCGTCAGTGGCATCAACCAACGTGTAGATCGGCTTGGCAATCCACCGGGAAATGCGGTGAGCCACATAGCCGGAGAAGATGACGACGAGACAAATCGTGCACCATAAAATAAACTTCATCCGGTCCAGCCGATTGGCGATATCCTGGCCCGGCAACCATTCCAGATAGGTGATCCCGCTCGCCGCAGAAGTCTGATGGTACGCATAGACACTCTCGCTGTTGATTGTGGCGGCAAACACCGTTTCCTCCTCGAAACCGAGTAAGTGCTTGTTCAGAATCTCCTGGTCAGGAGTAGCGGATACGTTCATCCCGATCCGATCCGCATCCGGGTGAATCAGGATTTTTCCGGAAGGCATGACCACCATCAGATTGTTGTACTTGGGGAGCGAGCTTTTGTTCAACCAGTTAGCCAGTGCGTCCAGCTTTAGCTCCACCAGCAAAAGTCCTGACGATTGCTTGGTTTCATCCTCAACTCGCTGCGAAAAATATAACGCTTTCGGATTGCCTTTTTCATCGGAACGGTTAAGCAGCCAGATTTGGCCCTCGCCTTTTCCCCACGGCTCTTTTTGCAGCGATATCGGCCGTTCCTTTTCGTCCCAACCTGCTTCTTTCCGCAACGATATCACTTGCGAATCATCGCGCAAAAAATGAACGTTGCCGATCAGGTCGCGGAAGTAAGTAAAATGATCAAAAGCATCGCGTATCTTGCTTTGATGAGCTGTCCACTCGCTTTTGGCGAGAGGGTCCAACCGATTCTCCAGAGACTTGGGCATTGTCATTCGCAAGACCGGGTCGTTTGCCAACTGATTCGTATCGTGTTGGATCGTTTGAAACAAAGTATTCAGCCGCCTGTCAACGGAATCAAGATGCCCCCCAATGCTCGTCTCATACTGCTCTAGAACGGCCTTTTGCGCCTCCTGATAAAACAGGAAGCAGATGAGCAGGATGGGGAACAGACTCAGCAATAAAAAGGTCGCAAACAATCGGTCTTTCAACTTCAACAACACAAGCCTCCCCCCTTTTCCTCTGGTTGATCGCGCTCGTCAAAGCTATACCTTCTGCTGTTGGGTATGCTTATTTCGTGTCCTTTTCCCTATTACCGCGCTAGGACCAATGGTAAACCTTATTTTGGGGTTTTTGCCGCTTTTCTTTACACTGGACAAATGGACAAAGTCGTCCTGCACATATTATCCTAGCTAAGGGTCATTTACTTATATGTAAGGAGATACATGAATGAAATATATCCTTCTCGTATTTTTAGGAGCGTGCAGCTACGGGATTTTGTCGACGATTGTCAAGCTTGCCTACGGGCAGGGGTACTCGCCAGCAGAGGTCATCGGCGGACAAATGTTCTTCGGGCTTGTGCTCACCTGGATACCTGCTCTCTTTTTCTTGCGGACAAAACCCGGGAAAAAACAACTGCTGCTTTTAGTCAGCGTCGGTCTGGCTATCGGTTCGACGGGGATTTTGTACTACAATGCCCTCCGGTTCATTCCGGCGTCCATCGCCATCGTCTTGTTGTTCCAGTTCACCTGGATGGGGGTCTTGGCCGAGGCGATCATGACGAAACGGATGCCCGACAAACCTACGCTGCTCTCGCTCGTGCTGCTCCTGTTCGGCACATTGCTTGCCGGCGGAATTTTTGAAACAGACGGAATCGCCCAGTTTCATATCGCGGGTGTCTTGCTTGGCCTGCTGTCTGCCGTCTCTTACACCATGTTTTTGCTGTTTAGCGGCAAGGCGGCGATCGGCGTCAATCCTTGGGTGCGCAGCGCGAGCATGTCTACCGGCTCCTTTTTGCTGGCAGGACTGGTTTACACGCCCGTGTTCCTCTGGAACGGCGCACTCTTGGACGGATTGTTCCCTTACGTCTTCCTGCTCGCTTTCTTCGGGATCTTCATTCCGACTGTTTTCTTCAACTTCGGCGTTCCCCATACAGGGCCGGGAATGGCCGCGATTTTGGGAGCTGCCGAGTTGCCGATGGCTGTATTCTCGTCGTTCATCATTCTCGGTGAAACCGTGTCAGCGCTGCAAGTGACAGGTGTGGTCGTCATCCTGCTGGGCATGATCCTCCCGGAATGGTTGCGCCAACGTCACAAGCGCCTGAAGTCTTCGCTCAGCTAAGCATGCCAAAAAACCCATCCTTTGCAGCCTTTTTCTGCAAGTGGATGGGTTTTCTCATTCGTTCCCTTCGCGTTCGACCGTCAGCGAGCGCGCGCTTGAAGCCTCGCTCTTTTGCCTTTTCCAAAGCGTATATCCGTAATAGCTGATGGCAGCCAGTATGACCAGTCCCACTGCGGTGACGACCATCGTCTGGTTGAACATCCCGACAAATGCATTGAGATTCTCCACATTGTTGCCCATCAAATTCCCGGCAAAAAACAGAACCAGTGTCCAGACAAGCCCGGTCGTGTAGGAAAACAGCGCGTAGCGGCGAAACGTCATCTTGCCAATGCCGACCAAATACGGAACCACATGTCGGACGACCGGCAAAAAGTAGCTGATGCACAAGGCGTAGCTGCCATAACGGTCGAGCAGCGCCTGCGCCCGGTCCACGTACTTGTTCATTCCTTTTTTCTTGCCAATCCAGTTCAATGCCGGAGCACCGAGCCATCTCCCCAGCACATATCCTAGCGACAGCCCGGAAACAACCCCCAGATAAGTCGCGACAAAAGCCGGAAAAACATGCAAAATCCCGAGCGAGGTCAATACTCCCGCAGACAGGACAATCACTTCGTCAGGAATCGGCATACCGACAATTCCTAGCCAGAGCATGAAAAAAAGAGCAAAATACCCAAACTGACCAACTGATTCAGTCAGCATATCCACGATCATCACGTTATCCTCCTATACGGGCAGGCTACCCGCGCTCTTTGCGGCATACATACACAAATGCCGGCGGAAGGTTGAGAGGCACCAGCTTTACTGTCACGTTTTCAAAGACGGTGGACAGCTGCTTCTTCATTTGGAGAGAGTATTGAAAGGCGACAAATACCCCGCCCGGCTTCAGCGCAGCGTAAACCTCTGCCATGATTTGATCGCGCAGCTCCTGCGGGAAGTTGGCAAAAGGCAACCCCGACACGATACAGTCCGCTTTGCCCAAGCCGGCATCAGCGAGTACACGCGTCAAATCGACGGCATCCTCATGGAAAAGGGCGTTAGGAAAAAGCGTCTCCAGCCTTTGGCGCATCTTGCTCTCTTTTTCAAAGGAAACCAGTGTGGCCTCCGGTCGCTTCATCTGCTCAATCCAGGTCGTAAAAATGCCTGTGCCCGCGCCCAGCTCCACAATCGTATTGGCCTGACTCCAATCAATCGGATTCATCATCTGCTTTGCCAACGCTCGGGAGCTAGGTGTGATGCTGCCTACTTGCCCAGGTGACTGTAAAAAGTTGTAGAAGAACATCAACCGATCCTTGATGCTAACCGGATGATGACAATCGATCATCATGTTTCAAACGCTCCCTTCGTTGTATGCTTATCATTCATCATATCCAAAAAACATTTAGAATTATCTTTCCAAAAACGAAAGATTTTCTTAATACTATAACAGTAAACGATTGGAAATCAAAACACCTCCGTCTATAGTCGGAGCAAGAGATCACGCTTTTGATGGTTACGAACAGCTCTGCTTGTGCGTTACAATAGCTTCAACAACATCATTCGTCATACACGACGAGGAGGACTATTCTATGGATTATAGAGGTGTAAAAGCAATTACCCACGCCAGTGCATTCTTCGCACCGTTTTTAGTGCCAATCGTAGTCTGGCTGCTGATGCAAGATCGTGAGGCGAAAAATATGGCTCTCCAAGCCTTGCTGTTCCATCTGTTTATGAGTATTCTCATCAGCATCTCCTGGTTTTTCGTTTTCGTGCTGATCGGAATCCCGTTCCTGATCGTATTTGGCCTGATGGCGCTTTACTACCCGATCAAAGGGATCATCTACTCCTTGCAAGGACGACCGTTCCATTACCCAATTATCGGCTCTATTGTCAGATAAGGACAGCGAGACAGCCGTTTCGCACACAAAAAAAGACCAGCGCGCCCGATCCGGGATGGCTGGTCTTTTCTGCATGCCTGACTCTATTTTGTTAGTTGGACCCAACGGTGAATCGTTGGTTGAGGTGTTGCGGATTTTCGATTTCATCAAGAACGGCAATGGCGTAGTCCGCGTAGCTGACATAGCTTTGTCCGCTTGCATTGACGAGCAAATGATCTTTGCCAAGCTGATAAGTGCCTGTTCTGGCTCCTTCTGGATCAAAGAAAGCGGATGGACTGATAAAGGTCCATTGAATCCCCGTCGTTTCTTGCAAAATGCGCAAGTTTTCTCCCTGGTTTTGCGCTGTTGCCAGGTAGATTCCCGGAAAATCAGGAGTTTCCATGACACGAGTCGTCTTCGCTTCGTCTACGAACAAGCTCCCTGCTCCCCCTACCACAAGCAGACGAGTCGAAGGTGCTCCCTTCATCGCTTCGATCAATACGTTGCCAGCCTCGACGTGCAGGTGTTCTTTTCCGGCAGGAGCGCCAAATGCATTGACTACTGCATCAAAGTCTTTCAAATCGGCTGCTGTCAGAGCGAACACGTCTTTTTCCAGAACAGCTGCTTTCGGTTCGTCGATTTTGGATGCGTCACGAACAACCGCTGTCACCTGATGGCCGCGATCCAACGCTTCCTTCATGATCCATTTTCCTGCTTTGCCGCTTGCGCCTACGATTGCGATTTTCATTGTTCTATTCCCTCCATGTATTTAGATTGAGTCACCAAAACTCGGGTTATGAATGATAGGCCGCCACTTTAGTTGTAACTAAACAAGTTACATCGGTTGCAAAAAAATAATGGCCTGGGCTTGCTCGTCTTGTTGTAATCATTTTAGTTACAACCAAGTCATCTGTCAAGCATGTATTTTTTGTGCAAATGAAAAAGCACCCGCTCTCGCAGATGCTCGTTTCCTTTTTCGTTACTTTTGTTTGGTCGGTCCTTGCCAGGTGACCAGTCCACCCTGAAGGTGCGCCATTTGCGTAAAGCCGTGTTTTTTCAGGATTTTCGCCGCTTGCTTGCTGCGCATCCCGCTGCGGCAGTACAACAAAATATCGTTTTTCGGGGAAACTTCCTTCACCCGGCTGTTCAACTGGGACAGAGGGATGTTGACGGCTGTAGGAATATGACCCTTCTTGAACTCGTGTGGCTCGCGCACGTCAATCAGCATCACCCTGCTTTTTTGATTCACCCGCTCCTTGAATTGCTCGGCTCGCAGGTTTTCCAGCCCTTTTACAGGCATGAAGCGGGAAATCAAATACCAAGTTGTCAATGCATACACAATAATAAGCAAAATCGTCGTGAAGTCCATTTGAACATCCTTCCTAGTGAATTAGCGACTTTTCACCAACAGCTCTACCGCTTCTTTTACCATCTTGCTTGTGTCGCCTCCGAGTGCCTGCTCCTCCAACAGACAGCGCTGCAAATTCTCCGCTACGATCTGCGCGATTGCCTTGTCAGACGCGTTGCGGACAGCAGATAGCTGGGCGACTACTTCTTTGCAGCTTTTTTGCTCGTCCATCATTCTCAACACGCCACGGATTTGTCCTTCAATTTTTCGCAAACGTCTTTTAATATCGTCACCGTAGTTGTAATCCATGTGAAGTCCTCCCGTTTTTAGGATCGCGGATACGTATACAGGTATATTATGCAAAAGACAGGCTTTGTCAAGCAAGCCTGTCTGCTTTTCACCTCTTAAATAAAGAGGTTCACCTTCGCCTGTGTCGCATCGCCCAAGTAGGCTGCCACGCCCGCGTACTCCATTCCGTCCAGCAATTCTTCCTGCTGCAAGCCCAGCAAATCCATCGTCATCGTGCAGGCAACCAGCTTGACTCCTTGCTCCTGCGCCAGCTCGATCAGTTGGGGCAGCGTCAGGGCATTGTGCTTTTTCATGACATGCTTGATCATTTCCGGGCCCATCCCCAGCATATTCATTTTGGACAACCCCAGCTTCTGCGCCCCTCTCGGCATCATCCAGCCAAACATTTTCTCCAGCCAGCCTTTTTTGACTTTGACGATCTCGTCCTTGCGCATCGTGTTCAAGCCCCAAAAGGTAAAAAAGATCGTGACGTCGTGATCGTAGGCAGCAGCCCCGTTCGCTATGATAAAAGCCGCGATCGCTTTATCCAAATCGCCGCTGAAAAGAACAATCGTCGTTTTCTCTTTCTGGTTTTCCATCGTTAAGCCCTCCCGTTAAATACTGTTACTCCTATAGGTATAAAAATGAGCGAAAAGAAGCCGCTCTCGACTCTCCATGCTTCTTTTCTCACTTACAAAATATCGCTCCACACTTTGATCGCCGTAGCGCAGATCAGCACAATCAGACCGTACCGCAAATATTTGACATCGATCTTGGCGCTGACCACACTGCCCAAAGGCGCACCCAGGACACTGCCAATGACCGTAAACAGGACCGGAACCAACGGAATATGTCCCGCGTACAATTTGCCTGCGACACCACCGATGGCGGAAATGAATACGATAGCGAGTGACGAGGCAATCGTGACGCGCGTAGGAATCTTGAGGATCGTCAGCATGATCGGGATCAGGATGAAGGCACCCCCCGCTCCGACAATTCCGGAGACAACACCTACCACAAAAGCGATCGGGATGGCGACGAACCGATTGTAGACGATCTCTGCTGCCTGCTCCTGAGTCCCTTTGTTTTTCTTCAGCATCAAAATGACCGCTACGACAGCCAATATACCGTAAACGAGGTTGATGCTGTCACCAGACATGTATTTGGAAGCCAGGCCACCCAACAAACTTCCTGCCAGGATGCCGATTCCCATATCTCTGACCAGTCCTTTATGCACCAGGGGCGACCCTTTGCCATTTCGCTTGCGAAAAGCGATTACCCCTGACAGCGAAGCAAAAAAGACCTGGAACATCGAGATCGACGACACCTCCTGAGCGGAGAAATGAGCCAATCCAAGGCCTGCCGGAACAAACAGCAGCAATGGATAATTGATAATCGCTCCGCCAATCCCCAGCATCCCGGAGAAAAAGGAACCGACAAATCCTAGAGAAATCATGAGTAAATACAGCAAGACGTCCATATGCCCTCCCCGCATTCTCCGCCCAAATCGCACAAGAATGCCGTAGCCACTTTTCAAATGCGCATTTTTCAGGTACAATAAAAACCAAGTAAATAACTATGATTAAGGTGATTTAAATGGTTCGTTATTTAAAAGCCATTTTTCAACATCGCTGCCCTGTCTGCAAAGAACCTCTGCGTTCTGTGCGAAGCCACTTGCTTTGTGAAAAGATTTGCCCGAACGGCCATTTTCGCGAAGAAACCTACCCCGACCTCGGCGTTCGCATTGTATATGAAAATAAGGACTAAGCGAACACTTCTGCATCGTGCCCGCTTAGTCTTTTTCTTACAGCTTTTTCACCAGGAACTTGTATACGCCGTTCTCCAACTCATGAGACACCAGTTCGTTTTTCGACTGCTTCACCCATGCCGTAAAATCATGGAGCGACCCTTTATCGGTAGAGAGCACTTCCATGGTCTGTCCTGGCTGCAACGTATCCAGCGCTTTCTTCGCTTTGACAATCGGCATCGGGCAAGCAAGACCTTTTGTATCCACAACAACATCTGCCATGTCGTTTTCCCCCTTGTTGATTTTATTTATCGTGAACCGCGCAACGGTTCGGTCCCGTTTCCATCTCGCGCTGTTCTTCTTCATCAGGCTTCAATCTGCCCATGTTTACTTGACGAATTTCCTGATAGGCGTTTGGCTGCGGCGGCAGCTCCTCGGTAACCGTGCGTCTGAAGTCGCCTTCATCGGCGATGTTCAACCCTGGATTGTTGCGGTACAGATCGCCCAAACGTGCTGAGACAACGCCGTTTGTTCCCAGCTCCACATAGCTGCCAAAATGCGCGGGCAGTACCAGGAGATCTTTTGACAGCTCCTGATAACGATTATACAGGGTGTCACGCAGGTCTCCCACCCAATCTTGCGCTTTGCCAGCCAAATCCGGCCGCCCGATCGATGCCACAAACAAAATGTCGCCTGTCAAAAAGTAGGTGTCATCTACAATCAACGACGTACTCCCGATCGTATGTCCCGGGGAATAGATCGGCAAAATGGAGATGCTCGTGCTGCCGACTTGAATGCTTTTTCCTTCCTCCAGCTTTTCGTAGGCAAAAACGACTTCTTCCGCGTCCTTTTCCGGCAGCCAGTAAGTAGCTCCTGTGCTTTCGGCGAGCTTTCTGCCACCGGAAATATGGTCGGCATGCAAATGAGTGTCGATCGTATGTTTGATGGACAAGCCACGCTCTTTGGCAAAAGCTTCGTACACGTCTGTCATGCGTACCGAGTCAACGACAGCAGCTTCCTGACCGGAGACGATCATGTAGGACAAGCAGCCTTTGCCTATCCGGACGAATTGATAAATTTCCCCGCCGTCGCGCAAATCCCCCACTTTGACAGGCGCGAGATGCTCGCTCCACTGCTTCATCCCGCCTTCGAGGTAGTACACGTCATGAAGTCCGGCATCCGCCAGTTGCTCCGCTACAAAAAGCGAGGAGCCTTCCTTGGCGCAAACGACCAGTATTTTTTGGCTGGCAGGAAGCTTCCCGACGACAGCCTCGACTCCATCGATCAGCTCGAAGTACGGCACATTGATGGAGTCTACCCGATGGCCTTCGATGCGCCAGTCTTGGTAATCCTCCTGGTTGCGCACATCAAGAATAAACAGCTCCTCCTGGGCAAACAGCAATTCAGTCAAATCATGCGCCGACATTTTTTGTACCTTTCCTTGTTGGTTGCTCATTGCTTATCTCCTCCTCACTGTTTTTCTACCGAGCCAACCCAGCGGGCCATACCCGGCACGACGTTTTTTACTCGCGAAAAGCCTTTGTCGGCAAGCAGCCGGCAAGCGAGATCGCTGCGATTGCCGGAACGGCAGATGACAAAAATGTCCTGATCGGTCGGCAACTCAGCCAATCGCTGCTCCAATACCCCCATAGGTATCGATTTGGCCACAGAAATACGCTCGAAGGCATATTCGGCAGGCTCCCGCACATCGATAAGCGTAAACGGCTCGCCGGATTGCAGCTTCGCTTGAAGTTCTTCGTTCGTGATCGTATGCGGATATTTCGTCTCGGCCTTCGTCTCCTGCTGGCTTGCTTTTCTAAGGAAATGCTTCAAGACTTCTCCCTCCTGAACGGTGCCCAAATACTGATGCCCTGTGCTGTTTGCCCAGCCTTTCATGTCAGCCAGCGAGCCTTTGTCAGTCGCTTGCACCTCCAGAACCTGGCCGGGAGCGAGTTGCTCCATCGCCTTTTTGGTGCGAACGACAGGCATCGGGCAAGCCAAGCCTTTGCAGTCCAACATTTTATCAACGGAAAAGCTCGGTTGTGTCGCAGACATGTTGTGTTCCCTCCTAAAGATTTGCGATGTATTGCAATGGGATGGTCGGTGTTTTGTTTTATACATATACCCCTATAGGTATTATAGTATGTAGCGAGCTTCTCTTTGTCAACAGGAAATTGAACTTCTTCTTCTTCGTCGATGCTTTGCTTTCCAGGTTGTTTGGCGGTTGGCATGCGGCGGATATCGGCTGGCTATACGTGAATCTCTTTGTGTGACAAAGCAGGTGGTCTAGTCGTCCCCTTTTTAGAGCGGCAAAAATGTTTAAGTTACTTCCACGGAGGCACACGATGAAACTGACGGACTGCATTAAGGAAAAGAAGCTAAAAGCAACGGAATTGGAAATATGGGGGCCTTATTTGCGCAAAGAATGGGAGAATCAGTTTGCCTCGCATTTGTCTGAGGAAGAAAAGCAAAGGATTAACCTGAACCGTCGTGGCGGCTTCCAAGGCTATCTGTGGCACTTGTTCAGCTATCGGATGCGGGACTGTCTTCAGCGGGAAGAAGCGGATCAAGCTTTTCGCCAGGTGTCCGGCGAGTCTTGTTATGTGTTCTATCAGCTTTCCAACAAGGTGTGGATCATGGAAAGCCCGTCGCAGCTATCTGTAGAGGATTTGGCAGAGGAGTGCGATGTGTATGTCGTCGACAAGCAGTTTACGTGGACGTATGTGAGGACTCATGAAAAGGAATGGTGCGGGCCTTATTTTTGCAGGAGATGATGATGCAAAAAAGACAGTGTTGAACTCACTGTCTTTCTGTCCTTTAAAAAGCATTAGATTTGAGATCGATTGGGCAATAAATAAAATAAAAAAATTCCCTCAACGATGGAGAACAAATCGTTGTAATAATAATTGGGGAAACGTGTTTGATTGGTCAATTTGGCATACTCTGGCGGGTGGACATGATACGGTTCCGTTGCTGTCTGATACGACTCATCTTCGTGTGGCTCGCCATGATACTTACCCAATACTGTTTTATCGTCCGCGGCAATCCAATCGTACCAATATTCTTCGATGCACTGTTGTTTATTCAGCTTTTCCGTTACATATAATTTGGAGCTGTCAGAGAAGACAATGGTTGCTCGTTGGGCGTATATCGAACTTGGCATGCCTGTACTGTCGGTATTCCGTATGAATTGTATCGCATGACCGAAAGTCTTTTTTAGCACCTCCAAATTTGTAGCAGGGTTGCCGATCATAAATCCCCAATCTCTTTAAGCAGAGACTTCCATTCTTTCCCTTCCCTCGCCCAAATCCAATCCTCGGAATCATCTGGATTTCCTTTTTCGACAACTACTTCGTGATACGGCTTTCCGTAACGTTTTTCATAAAAATCTATCGTCTCTACGATAAAACGGATGCGATGCAAATTTCCATCTTGGATGGATGTCAACGTCTTTTCTATTTGTTCTTTTTGCTCATAAATCTCTGCAAATTCCCGTACAGGTATTCTTTCTTCTGAAGGTGAGACCCACAATGTGTTTTCAGATATGCGAGCTTGCTTGTTTCTCTGAGAGCGTTCTACGCCGATAAAACGCCCTGCGTAAATCCAGTTATTAATTGTCGTAATGCTGACTCCGAAAATTTTCGCCAACTGGCCTGTTGAATACGTTCTCCCAAATTCTTCTTCTTGAGCAACATGCATCAATATTGCCCCAAGCTTTTGCAAATCTTTTTGTATTTCAGCATGAATTGTCTGATTCGGATATTGGTCGAGAATTTTCTTTACCTCGCTCTGGAGCTCAACCGATATTGGTGTCGTTTTTTTTATGACATTAAACAGCACTTTGAGAGTAGCTTCAGCTTTTTCCGGATCGCTGCCTACCTCTGCAATAACACGTTCAAATGTTTTTCTTTCTGCTTCACTTATAGCCATATACGTCACCTCACTCACCCCCTATTCTAATCAAACTGCAAGTAAACTACAAGAAAAACTGCAACACAACTGCAACCTTCTTTTCTCAATATAGTCAAGGCTTTGCGCAATTATCCCTGTTCTCCACTGCCTTTTTTGACAACAAAAAATGACCCAACGGAATTATCCGTTGAGCCACTTGTAAGCGGAGAGAGTGGGATTCGAACCCACGCACGCCTCACGACGCCTAACGCATTTCGAGTGCGTCCCCTTATGACCACTTGGGTATCTCTCCATGAATGGTTTGTCAGAAACATTATTAACTATAGCAAATCTGCGCGAAAAGTGCAAGACTCAACTTGTACGCTTCCCCTTGATTTGCTCGCCGCATTAGGCCAAACTATTAACAACACGAGTCAGGTTTTTTTGACCAGAGGAAAAGTGAGGAACATACATGAAACGAGAACGTTTGGACAAGGTGCTGGCGAATATGGCGTTTGGCACGCGCAAGGAAGTGAAAGCGCTGGTGAAGCAAGGGCTGGTTGTTGTGGACGGCGTAGTCGCAACCGATCCTGGCATGCACGTCGTAGCCGAAGAGCAGGAAATTACCGTGGACGGAGAGCCGATCAATTTCAAGCGCTGGGTGTACGTCCTGCTGAACAAACCCCCTGGGGTAGTTTCCGCTACTGAAGATAACGTGCATCAAACTGTAGTCGACCTGCTTCCCTACGAGTGGGCGGTCAAGGTTCACCCGGTAGGCAGACTGGACATCGACACAGAGGGCCTTTTGCTTTTGACCAATGACGGACAGCTCTCCCACAGTCTGCTCTCCCCGAAGAAAAAAGTGGACAAGGAGTATTTTGCCCGCATTGATGGCGTCGTTACCGAGCAACACGTCCGGGAATTTGCCAAAGGCGTTGAACTGGAGGATTTCACTACCTTGCCTGCCAAGCTGGAAATTCTCTCGTCCGGGGAAGTCTCCGAGATTCGCGTCACCATTATGGAAGGAAAATTTCATCAGGTCAAACGGATGTTTGCCGCCTTCGGTCTGCATGTCGCCTATCTGCAACGCATTCGCATGGGCCCGCTCCATCTCGACCCGGCACTCGCTCCCGGCGAATACCGCGAGCTGACCGAAGAAGAACTAAACCTGCTGCAAAATGTAAACAAATAATACGTCTGCCCGGCATGTTACGGAAGAAACAGTACCGGGCAATGCCCGAAAGACAGTTGGATCACTTTTGATCTGACTGTCTTTTTTTGCGCAAGCCGCGGAAAAAATCTTTGAGCATCTGGGCGCACTCGTCTGCCAGGACTCCTTCCACCACCGGAACCTGATGATTGAAGCGCGGCTCAGCAAGCAAGTTCATCAATGTCCCGGCACATCCTGCCTTGGGATCGCCTGCGCCGTACACGACCTGCTCGATGCGGCTCTGCACGATGGCACCCGCACACATGGGGCAAGGCTCCAGCGTGACATACAAGGTGCAGCCGATCAACCGCCAGCCGCCCAGTCGCTCGCTCGCCTCTCGGATCGCGATCATTTCCGCGTGCAAAGTCGGGTCTTTTTGCGTTTCCCGCAAATTGTAGCCGCGGCCGACGATTTCCCCGTTGCGGACGATGACTGCCCCGATTGGCACTTCTCCGATCGCCGCTGCTTTTTGTGCTTCTTCCATCGCCGCTTTCATATATTCTTCGTGTTTACCTGATTCCATCACGATTGTAAAAACTCCTTTACAGACGTTTTCCGATTGCAGTCACACATAATAGCCGCTTTCTTTTTCCCGGTCAATTCTCAGCTTGCTCTCAGGCAAGGCGCCACAAGCGCGATTCCATTCGCCAGACATTCGCCGCATAAAAACAGACGCGTGCCGATCAAAATGTTGATTCGCGAAGTTTTTGTCCATACCTGTTCACATACTCTCTGCCAGATTACATACATTAATGATGTACGGAAGATGTTTGTAATTCACAGATAGCCTCTATCTGGAGGGATGCGAGTGGGCTTAACCTCTGCAAGCACGTTGTTTGATCGTTTTCACAGTCCGACGAGAGGACAGCTGGCAAAAGAAGACGTATTTTCCCACATTGAACAAACCATCTCGTCGATGGCAGGTCCATTCGAGATTATTGTGGGTGCCGATTCCCAGCTAAAAAGTCGCGGAACCTTTTTCGCCCTGGTCATCACGGTTATTCGACCCGGACACGGTGGGACCTTCTTTTATCACAAGTTTCAGGAACGCCGTTATTCATCCTTGCAGCAGCGCATTTTCCAGGAAGCCATGTACGCGGTAGGCTTGGCAACTGAAGTCCGCCAATATTTGCGCGATCATCAACTCGATACTCCGATACGTCTGCACTTTGACATCGGTGCCAACGGGCCTACCCGCAAGTTTATCCAGGCATTGCTGAGTTTGGCTGAAACCAATCACTTCCGGGCGGAAATCAAGCCAAATTCTTTCTGTGCTTCCACGATTGCCGACAAGTTTACCAAGTAGTGAAGATCTTGATTCTTCCTTGAACAAAGCGTGCAGGCGGACTGCTTCGGACGCATCCGCCCGCTTTGTTTGAGTTCTTTTCCATAGGCGGTTCACGTACTTCTGGACAAGCAGGGGGAAATCCTGCTGCCAGAATCAGCGAAAATACATATACTCTCTTCTATACTCAACCATAACTTTCCGATGCAAACAGGGTGATTGACAACGCTTGTGAAGCTGAGCTATTATAAGCATTAATTGAAGCGTTTTCACAAGGCGTGTTACTGGTAATGCAGGCATGAGCCGAGAAGATCTTTTTAATTGTTAAAAAGGTTTTTTCGGCTCTTTTTTGTTTAAAGGTGGTGGAATGGCTTGTCCCGTGAACAGGAAAAAACATATGCGATTACGCGTGTGTTGAACCATAATGTCGTACTTGTGGAAGAACCCGGCACCAAGCTGGAAATTGTGCTGTTCGGAAAAGGAATCGGATTTGGCGCAAAGCCTGGGAACACCATCCCCGCCCATGACCCGCGTGTGGAGAAGCGCTTCAGGCTGGAAAATGAAAACCATCAGAAACAGTACCAAACGATACTCAGTCAGGTCGATCCTGCCGTGGTAGGAATAGCCGAAGAGATTATCGCGCTTATCGCCAGTGAAATTACCCCGCAACTTAACGAACACGTCCACGTCGCCCTGCCCGACCACATCCAGTTCGCCATTTACCGCCTGCGGAATGGCATGGAGATCGTGAACCCGTTCCTGTTTGAAATCCAGACGCTCTACACCAAAGAGTACACGCTGGCAAAACGGGCTGCGGACATGATCAAGAAGGCATTCGACCTGGATATTCCAGATAGCGAAATCGGTTTTCTCGCCTTGCACATTCATTCGGCGATCAGCTACCTGCCAGTGAAAAAGGCCGTTCAGTTCACGAATGTGATCAGCGAACTGGTCAGCATGATCGAGCAGCGGACAGACAGAACCATCGAGCGAAGCACGGTCGATTACGTCCGCCTCATTACTCATCTGCGTTTTGCTGTAGAGCGCATTCGCCAGCAAAAGACCATTCACAACCCCTTGCTGGACCGGGTCCAAACCACGATTCCGGAAGCATACGAACTGGCGTCCGAGTTGGCTGCCTATATCTCGAACCGGCTGGAAGTCATAGTCCCGGAAGACGAAGTCGGCTACATGGCCTTGCATGTTTATCGGTTGTTGCAGCAACAGCCTTGAATCAACAACTCAAAATCGATGATAATCCTGCGTGTTACTAGCTCGACTAGGCATGAGCGGTGAGATCATACGGACATAGTAAGTATGTCGTCGTATGCTCAGACCGTCTCATGCCTATTTTCGTTCAGACGCAAAAGGAGGAACTTATGCTACGCAATCTGTTTTCCCGTAAAAAACAACAACAAGAAATCACCTTCCTGGCTCCTTTGACCGGAAGTGTTGTCCCTTTGTCGGAAGTACCCGATCCCGTATTTGCCGGGAAAGTCGTAGGCGATGGCGCAGCGATTTTGCCTACTGAGGGCGTCTTGTACGCTCCGGTTGACGCAAAAGTCACCCATCTCTTCCCTACCCATCATGCGATTGGCTTGTCGACCGACAGCGGTCTGGAGCTGCTTATGCATATCGGGATCGATACCGTGAAATTGCAGGGCAAAGGCTTTACCCCCTTCGTCTCTGTCGGCGACCAGGTAAAAGCGGGCGACAAGCTGATTCAATTTGATATCGCCGTATTGCAAGAGTCCGGATGCCCGATCGTTACCCCGATTGTCATTACCAACGGCGATGTCGTTGCGGAAAAGAACGTCGTGGCGCAAGGAAATGTCGCAGCTGGCCAGCAGCCGCTGATGACAGTCGTCCTGAAATAACCGGATTGGACAAAGAAGCATCTGTTTGGGGGAGGTACACATGATTCAGTTTGAAGTAACAGTCACGGTAGAGGGCGGGCTTCACGCTCGTCCCGCCGCTCTTTTGGTCAATCGCTCGGCGCAAACCCAGTCAAAAATCACCCTGAACAAAGGGGAGAAACAAGTGGATGGCCGCAGCATTTTGGGGATCATGACCTTGGGCGCAACCCAGGGCGACAAGCTGCTCGTATCCGTGGACGGCGCTGACGAGGAAACGGTGGCAGCTTCCATTCAGCAATTGTTTGAGCAATCTTTTCAGAGCTAATTCGCAGCGAAAGAAGGTGAAGCAAACATGTTAAAAGGAATCCCGGTTTCTTCCGGCATCTCGATCGCCCCAGTCGTCATTTTGGCACACGCTGCCCCGTCCGCTCCCGCGCAAACTGCGCCAGCAGACACGAGCAAAGAGCTGGAGCTGCTCGCCAGAAGCGTCGAGCAAGCACGCGAGCAGCTGGAAAAGCTGAGAGAACAAACAGAAGAGCAATTAGGCGCAGAAAAAGCAGCGATTCTTTCCGCGCATATGGCTTTTCTGGAAGACCCGGCTTTTGTCGGGGAAATGTCCTCGCTGATCGAAAACAAACAGTTGGCTGCCACCGCTGCTGTGCAGCAAGTATCTGACCAGTTCGTCGGCCTGTTCGAAAGCATGGATGACGCCTATATGAAAGAACGGGCAGACGATATCCGCGATGTAAGCCGCCGCTTGATCCGCAACCTCTCAGGCACAGACGAGGAGGCAGTTTTCCCGGAGGAACCGTTTATTTTGGCGGCGTGGGATGTCACCCCTTCGGAGACGCTTCAACTCCCGCTCGCATCTGTACGAGGCATCGTCACGGTAAAAGGGGGCGCGACCTCGCACGCGGCTATCCTGGCTCGTTCTTTGGGGATTCCGGCGGTCATGGGAGCCGGAGAACAGTTGATGGAAAAAGTCTCTGCCGGAAGCTTGCTGATCCTCGATGGTGCCACAGGCGACCTGATTGTTTCGCCCGACACGGAAACGTTGGCGCGCTACGAGGAAAAGGCCGCCAAGGAAGCAGCTGAACGCGCTGCCTACGCGGCATTGAAGGATTTGCCTGCGGAAACGACTGACGGACACCGCGTTCACTTGATGGCCAACATGGCGGTTCCCGAAGAAGCAGACGCGCTTGCCGCATCTGGCGTAGAAGCCATCGGCCTGTTCCGCTCCGAGTTTTTGTTCATGGATCGCAGCACTTTGCCCGACGAGGAAGAGCAGTTTGCCGCCTACAAGCAAGTTGCTGTAGCCTTTGGCGACAAGCCGGTCATTATTCGTACTCTCGATGTTGGCGGCGACAAGCATTTGCCAGCGCTTGAGCTTCCCCAGGAAGACAATCCGTTTCTCGGTTTCAGAGCGATGCGCATTTCCTTGGCCCGCCCGGAACTGTTCCTGGTTCAACTACGAGCGCTATTGCGCGCCAGTGCTTTTGGACGGCTGCTGATCATGTTCCCGATGATTTCCCACCTGGGGCAACTGCGGGAAGCCAAACGTTTGCTTGAACAGGCAAAAGCCGAGCTGCGGGAAAAAGGCGTCGCCTTTGACGAGCAAATCTCAGTCGGCATGATGATGGAAATTCCCGGTGCCTGCCTGCAAGCTGACGCTTTTGCCAAAGAAGTCGATTTCTTCAGCATTGGCACCAACGATCTCGTGCAATACACGCTTGCGGTCGACAGAATGAACGCGAACGTTGCCGATCTCTACAGCTACTACCACCCTGCGGTACTGCGGCTTATCTCCAACGTCATCGCCGCTTCCCACCGGGCAGGAATCTGGACGGGGCTATGTGGAGAGATGGCTGGCGACCCGCTCGCTACCGAGCTGTTGCTTGGCATGGGCCTCGACGAGTTCAGTGGTGCCGCTTCGGTTATGCCGAAGGTCAAAGAGCGCATTCGCAACACCAGTATGGAAAAAGCGCAGCAGCTGGCGGAGCAAGTTCTTGCTCTTGCGACTGTGGAAGAGGTTGTGGCGCTTTTGCAAGACAAAACCGAATAAACGGTTTTGTCCCTGCCTATTTGAAAGCGATTTCAAATTCATTTTCTTGATCAGAACAGCTTCTCTCCGGCCAATTCTCGTGCCCTCATCTCTTGCATTCATCCGGAGAGCAGCTTTTTGATAGACATCTCATTCTAAGGAGGTTTTTCCTATGCTCGCCTTTTTGCAACGGATTGGGAAAGCACTCATGCTTCCAGTCGCCACACTGCCTGCTGCGGCGCTTTTGCTCCGCTTCGGCGCCATCAACTACGTGACCGAGTTTCATCTCGGAGAATCGGTTGGTGGGTTTTTGAACCAGTATATCGCGCCATTTTTGTTTGCAGGCGGATCTGCGATTTTTGACAACTTGCCGCTGATCTTCGCTGTCGGTGTTGCGATCGGACTCGCTGGGGATGCCGTAGCCGCCCTGGCTGCTGTGATCGCCTACATGGTGTTGACCACCGTACTTTCCAAAGTCCCTGCAGCCATGCCGTTCATCGCAGACGACGTCAAGCTGAACATGGGTGTCATTGGCGGTATTTTGGCGGGCGGAGTCGCTTCCTATTGCTACAACCGCTACCATAACATCAAGCTGCCGGAATGGCTCGGATTCTTTGGCGGCAAACGCTTTGTACCAATTGTCACTTCGCTTAGCATGGTCGTCATCGGTCTTGTTTTCGGGATCATCTGGGGGCCGATTCAGGACGCGCTCAACAGTATGGGTAACTGGATTGTAAGCCTTGGCGCTCTTGGAGCAGGTCTGTTCGGCTTCTTTAACCGTTTGCTTATTCCATTCGGTCTGCACCACGTGCTCAACGCCATTGCCTGGTTCCAAATTGGCGATTTTACCGATGCAACTGGCAAAGTCGTACATGGCGACTTGCATCGCTTCTTCGCCGGAGACAAATCTGCCGGCATGTTCATGACAGGCTTCTTCCCGATCATGATGTTCGCATTGCCAGCAGCCGCGCTTGCCATCATTCATTCTGCCAAGCCGGAAAAGCGCCAAGCAATCGCTTCTGTTTTCATCGGTACCGCGCTCGCTTCGTTCCTGACAGGGATTACCGAGCCGCTTGAATTTGCATTTATGTTCGCTGCTCCAGCGCTGTACGTGCTTCACGCGATTTTGACCGGGGTTTCCGGGTATATCGTAACGGCAATGGGAATCAAGCACGGATTTGGCTTCTCCGCTGGTCTGATTGACTACGGGTTGAACTTCCCGCTCTCCACCAATGCTTGGTCGATCATCCCGATCGGCTTGGCGTTCGCCGTCGTCTACTACTTCCTGTTCCGCATCCTGATCGTCAAGTTCAACATCAAAACGCCGGGACGAGAAGACGATGACGCTGTTGAAACTACAACTGCCAGCAGCAATTCGACGCAAGACAAGGCGCAAAGGGTACTCGCTCTGATCGGCGGAAAAGAAAACGTCATCAGTGTTGACGCGTGCATTACCCGCCTGCGTCTCGTGCTGAAGGACGATAAGATCGTCAATGAAAAAGGGCTGAGAGATATTGGCGCAGCAGGCGTAATGAAGCTGGGTCAAGGCAGCGTGCAAGTCGTATTCGGAACACAGTCCGAGCTGTTGAAGGACGAAATCAAGAAACTGTAACGTCGAACCAATAAAATAGGCCCGGGGCTGGCATCTGCCGTACCGGGCTTTTTATTATGGGCATGAAGCCTCCTCGTATGAATGATGAAGTCTGATAAGTCCTGCCTTATGAACCCGACACAAGAGGCATACCTTTTTTAATAATGTGGGACATTGGAGCTAACGAGCACTTTCTCTGGGGGGAACATCGCTTGTTGCTCCAGCTCCAACTCAAATCGTACCAACCGATCCATAAACGCTGTGCACGCCGACTTGCTGTAAGGTGCCATCATCTCTATTTCGTACTCCAGCGTTTTTTTCCATACTTCCAGCTGCCTCTTGTTCGCCTCCCGCGCTTCCAATCTACCCACCCCTTATCTAATGTATCTTTGCTAAAATAACAAAAAGATAATCATGAACAACTCGTGCAAGCCACACTTGAGTTTCTTTGCCAAAATAGGCAGATGGTTCGCCTTGAAGTCGTATTCGCCTTTTTCGTATTTCAAATACGTGGAAGCATTGCGAAAACCAAGTGATTCCGCCATTTCTTGTAGCGTAAGCTTACACTCACTTCGTCGTTTTGCGATAAAGGGGAGGTTCAGACGCTCCATACCCAGCTTCCCTCCTTCTTTGCAGAAATGGCAAATATTTATAGTTACATGATATCGTTTCAATTTTAGCAAAGTCAACACATTATTTGTCATTTTAGCAATATTGTTTTTTCCGTTATGGAAAATTGTTAGAATGAAATTGCCAAAAACAAAAAGGTGGTTTCACGATGTCCATAGTCGGTCAACGCATAAAGTGGCTGCGCGAGCAAAGGCAATGGTCACAAATTCAATTGGCTGAAAAGCTCGGCATCCATAACACAGTTTTGTCGCGAATTGAATCGGGCGAAAAGAAAGGCGTAGATTTTCACTTGATTTCCAAAGTCGCTGACCTGTTTGATGTCTCGACCGATTACCTTCATGGAAGAACAGATAACCCGACGCCATTCTGGCGGCAAGCATCCGTTCGGGAGACGCCCGTCCCTTTTCTGGATATTGACGGGCTAACGGAAGAGGAGCTTGTTGAGATCAAACGGCACATCGAATTTATAAAGTGGAAGTCAAGACAAAGTGAGACACAAGAAGACAACTAGACGCACATAAGAAGAAAACCCCTGGATTCAGGGGTTTTTTGCATGTATCTCGGTAAGTGCAACCTGAACCCCGTCAACAGCTTGGACAAGGTCTTGCTTTGCAACTGTGTATATTCTGCTCTACTCTACGCTGTGATCTGCCATATCTGCGGCATCAAGCTCGATCCAGCTCTGGGCCCACGATTCGATCCCTTTGATCACTGGCTCCAGAGCCTTCCCCATCTCCGTCAACGAATATTCTACCCGCACCGGAGCTGAGTCCGTAAACACTTGCCGATGTACAAGACCTTCCTTCTCCAAGTCCTTCAGCCGTTCAGAAAGTAGCCTTCCGCTTACGGGCAAGGCCCCTTCCAACGCACAGAAGCGCTGTGGTCCAGAAAGCAGCTGGTATAAGATTAGCCCTGTCCACCGTTTCCCCAGCAGCTGCATCCCTTTTTCAAACTTAGGACAGAGGGAAGACTGTTTCATTGGTATCACCTCATTCTCCTTTCAGTATACCGCTCTTTCTGCATTCCATCAAAATGAATGATTACTTTGTACCTAATAATCTGCACTTTCCAACGTTTGTAAATTTTCCAGATCGTATTGACATAAATAATAATTAATGTATACTTACTAACAAAAAGTAACTACGTTACTGATATAAACTAAATCGGAGGTCATTATACATGGAAAATCGTTTTGAGTGGAGCGCTTTGATTTTACGAATTGTGGTAGGTCTTACTTTTGCTATCCACGGGATTGCCAAGTTCCAAATGGGCTTGGACAATGTCGCCGGATTCTTTGGCAGCCTCGGTCTGCCTGCCTTTATCGCTTACTTGGTTGCGTTCCTTGAAGTCGTCGGCGGGATTGCCCTGATTGCGGGACTTGGCACACGTATCTTCTCTGCCGCCTTGGCTGTTGTCATGATCGGTGCCATTGCCAAAGCCAAGCTGGCGGCCGGCTTCATGGGCGGAGAAAGTGGCGCTGGCTATGAGCTGGAGCTGGCTCTCTTTGCGATTTTGATTGCGCTTAGCATTAGCGGCAGCTCGAAGTTTGGGCTCGATCACATTCTGTTTGGAAAACGATCTGTAGAATAATGAAAAAGCCAGCGGAAGAACTGCTTCCTGCTGGCTTTGCTTTTTTTTGCTATCCTAATCCTGTGGAGACTCATCGAGCATTTTTTTGTTGATGATCCTGATTTTCTCTACAGGCGAGTGTTCGTCCTTCGCACTGATAAATACGGAGTTTTCCCCCGCTTCATAGTACAGGTCAAATTTTTCGTCTACCATGCTTTGTCCTTGGGCAACGGGCGTTCCCAGCTGCTGGCGAATCACATTGAGGTTAGTCTGATTCAAGTGTTCCCCGGCCAGATCGATCGCATAGACGCGGTTTTTCCCATCAAAATAAACAATGCCGCCGGAAAGATTTTCAAAAGCTTGATAACGTCCGCCATCGTAATAATCCTCTTTGATTACACGCCCGTAAAGCTCGATGACCTCTTGCTTGGTCATCCCGATCGCTATGTCGAAACCGTTGATTTCGTTACTGGCGAGCTGCTTCAAAAAGTTGCCATCGATAATGATTTTGGAGCCATTCGGTGCGTCATCTGTTGTTGTTTCATTTCCTTCTTTTGCTTCTTCTGATCCCTGCTCCGTTTTTGTCCCTTCATCTTGAGGGGCCGGATTCGGCTGTTGCTCTTGCTTCCCTGCTGGCGGTGTGTCTTTCGATGCGACAGGCTCGCTTGCCCCGGGCGAACAGCCGATTACCAACATACTCGCTGCAATCGCCACATAAATAAATCGTTTCAACTGCCATTCCTCCTGTATTCCTTCACATAAAAAATTGAGGTGATACTAATGCGTTTCTGGCTGCTGTTCACAATCATTTGTGTGGCTATCTTGCTGGTTGGAGTGTTGATTGACTGGCGTGCAAAAAGGAAGAAACAAACCTTGCTCATCGACAAGGACAAAAATCACTCGATCGACGAGGGCTACGACCCAAGAAATCGCGATGATCCTATGTAAAGTAAGACGCTGTAAATGCTTGTTCCGTTACCAGCACAGAGATGAACGAAGTCCCATTTTTTTACTGGGAAGCGCTGCTTCATCGCGTTTATTTCTTGCGCGCAACGATTCCTTTTTTGTTCAAGAAAAGCACAAGCCCGATAAGTGCAAGAAGAAGGACAAAAAGACCAAACATCGACCATTTTTTTACGCTCTCAAAGAAGAGCTGTTTCTCTTCTTCTTCCTGAACCGTCTGGACGGCCTGATCGAATGGTATAGTTTCATACTTGCTTGCGCTACTTCTGGTGATCAACTCTACCGTCTGGTTGTCCTTATAATGAAACAGCTTGGGCAAGCCGTTCACTTGCATGGCATAAACTTTTTGCGCCGGGACTCCTGACTGCATGATGGCAAGCTTGCTGCTCTCTATAGCTGCTTGGGGAATCAGCATCTGCTCGTAGTCTGCCACCTGGTGCTTTTTCGCTTCTGTGGTGCTGATCAGCTTGGCGTTTTCATTTTCGTCGAGGTAGATGTATCTTTCGATGGAGCCGATCTTTTTGCGGTAAGCCATGTTGAGCGGGAATTGATTTTCCCTCATCTCCTTGATGTACGAATAAAGGATTTCATCGGAAACGAGCAGCGAAGACGCCTCCACGATCGGAACTTTCTTTTTGACAGCTTCATACGCAGGAAGGAATGCCAGCGCTCCGTTTGATTGCAGGAACAGATGGGCTTTTAGCCCGCCATCCTCTTCCACCGTGTAAATTTGGTTCGTCGGGAGGTTGTGGCTGGTGAACTTGTCCCTGTAATAATCGAGCAATGACGCAGACAAAAGTGCCAAATCGTATACCGGAAGCTGGCGCTTTTGCAGTTGGTTTCCACTCACTTCTTCGACCTTCCCGTTCTTTTGCAGCAAAAAGTAACGGTGTTGCCCGTCAATCCAGATACGGTAAATCTGGTTCGGCAGCAGCTGATGCTTTTTCATGTCAGCCAAAATATTTGCCTGCAGGTCTATAGAAAAAGGGGGATTCGCAGGCAGTAACTGGATCAGATCCTTCCTGACCGCTTCCTCAGGAGGTGCTGGTTGGCTATTGGAGGCGGAGCTGCTTTCTTCGGAAGCAGCATTGACGTCGGCATTAGCATCGGCTTCGCTCTCCTCTTCGCTGCTCCATTCTTCTTCCCCTGTATCTTCCTCCGCGTTGTATTCGTAGTAATTATCGTCGTCATCATCATCGTCGTCGTGATCCACGTAGTAAGGAGTTGCGCTCTTCGATGTTTTGGATTTTACTTTGCTCGATTTAGAGGTGCTTTTTGAGCTTTTTGTGCTTTTCGAGGACGAGCTTTTGCTGTTGCTCGATGATTTGACGCTTGAAGAGCTGGAACTTTTGCTGGAGGTGCTGCTGCTCGCGGAGCTGGAACCTCTGCTAGAAGAAGACGACCCTGCTGCCGCGTACCCGTCCGCGATGACTAATTGACCCACAAGTGCTCCCGCCAACATTACTATCATCTGTTTTCGCATGTAATGCCTGCCTTTCCAGACCAAAACTTGTCATTCATATTAGAACAAGAAGATATTACCATCCCCCTCCGACGTAATACTACATATTTTTACAAAACTTGCATAATTGTGTTTTCCTCTACCATGACAAACAAAAGCAACGCCCTTTCAGCTTTCAATTGCTTGCATAACAGCTTTGCTATATCATTAAAAACACCCCTGAATACTTTGTTTTCTATCGATCAAATGTCTTTTGGAGTGGAGAGTATACAGAGAGAAGGGATCGGAGCTTGAAACTGGAATTGAATTGTGTCGGCAAGCAGTATTCCCAAGATTTTTGGGCACTTAAAGATTTCAGTTTGCAGTTGAAACCAGGCGTGCTCGGGCTGCTTGGTGAAAACGGTGCGGGGAAGTCCACTTTGATGCGCATCATCTCGACGATTACGAGTGCAACGACCGGCACGATTTTATGGAACGGCGTCGATATTTTTCAAAATCCTGATGCAATTCGTGAAAATCTCGGGTATTTACCGCAAGATTTCGGCGTTTATCCTCACCTCAATGCCGTGGAATTTCTCGAATACATGGCAGCGATCAAAGGGGTTCACAGGAAAGAAGCCAAGACTAGGATTGAAGAATTGCTGCACGTCGTTAACTTGTACGATGTGCGCAAACGGGCAATCGGGGGCTATTCGGGAGGAATGCGGCAGCGTATCGGAATTGCCCAGGCGCTGCTCAATGATCCGAAAATTTTAATCGTAGACGAGCCGACTGTCGGGCTTGATCCCGTAGAAAGGGTACGTTTCAGAAACTTGTTGTCGGACCTCTCGGGTGATCGCATCGTCATTTTCTCCACGCATATTGTGTCCGATGTGGAGGCTACTGCCGAATCCATAGCGATTTTGTCAAAAGGACACCTCCTGCATCATTCCTCGCCGGATGAGCTGCTGGAAACTGTGCAAGGCAAGGTATGGGAATGGAACGTTAGCTCGTCCGAAGTTCAGGAGCTGCGCAAAAAATGGATGATCAGCAGTACGGTTCGCTCTGGTGGCGGTGTTTTGCTCCGCATTGTCTCGGACGAATCGCCGTCGAATGACGCCCAGTTAGTTTCGCCCGGTATGGAGGACGCCTATCTGCACTGCATTTCCAACCACGGGAAGGTGCGGCAATGAGCAGGATTCGCAAAGTTTATCATATCGCACGAGCCGACCTGTTGGAGCGCACCCGCAGCTATGGATTTTTGGTTACCTTGTTTCTTTCCATCATCGGCGCCTTTCTGTTCGTTCCCAACAGTCAGGCGACATACGCCGTGTTGTTAATAGACCAATATCGCGGTGTCCTTAATTCTGCCTGGATCGGAGCAGCCGTTTCCATTTCCGTCATGAGCTTTTTGACGATGTTTGGCTTCTTTTTGATAAAAAATACGATCGAGCGCGATCGGCAAACTAGAGTCGGCCAAATCATTTCAACGACAACGCTCCGCAAGCTTGACTATATGGCTGGCAAGTTTCTAAGCAACTTTGCGATACTGACGATCATTGTCATTTTGACGTTTACGATGGCCATCGTCATGCAGCTGCTGTGTCAGGAAGACCTGACTATCGACCTTGGCTCGTTTGTTTTGCCGATGGTCATTATCATTTTGCCTGGCATGTTTGCTTTATCCGCACTTGCCGTACTTTTCGAAACACTCCCCGTGCTTCGAACCGGCTTTGGGAACATCTTGTTTTTCTTCTGCATCTGGGCTCCTACTGTGCTGATCAGCATCCCCACCTTTGATATTTTCGGCCTCCCTGTCAGCAGCTTTACCGGAAGAGAAATTTTTAAAGACAGCATCAGTGAATCTTATAAGCACTTGTTTCCCCAAGCGCCAGGAGTTCTGTCAGACGGCGTCGTTTTAGTAGAGGAACCGCTACAAACATTCCTCTGGAGCGGCGTGAACTGGAGTTGGGATATTTTTATCAGCCGGATTTTTTGGATCATCATCGCCATTCCGTTGCTCCTGCTGGCTTCTGTGGCATTTCGTGGCTTCGATAAACCAATAAGAAAATCGGGCAAATGGCAGCTTGGCTTTTTCTCTCGCAAGGAAGTCAGCAGCGATACGGAAAATGACAAAAATAAATGGGTTGAATCGTCAAATCGGCGTATGGCTGCTTTAAGCAAGGTAACGATGCGGTTTCATGCATGGGATATGTTGAAGGTAGAATTAAAGCTCATGCTCAAAGGCCAACCGCTGTGGTGGTATGCCATTGCCTTTTTGTTCATTGTTCTTACGCTGTTTGCACCGCTTCCATTGGCAAAAGGAATCATCGCTCCCCTCGCTTGGCTTTGGCCCGTGTTGCTTTGGTCGAACATGGGGGTTAGAGAGATACGCTACAACACGAGGGATATCATTTTTTCCAGCCCAGCCCCTCTGCAAAGGCAAATCCCTGTTTCGTGGCTGGCGGGGTTGATCGTTGCTGTTTTGACAGGCAGCGGTCTTGCCGTGCGATATATGGTGGAAGGCGATGCGAGCGGGTTGTTGACCTGGGGAATTGGTGCGTTGTTTATTCCCTCGCTTGCTCTTGCAATGGGTGTCTGGACCCGCAGTAATAAGGCATTTGAGGCGTTTTATTTGCTGATTATGTTTACTGGTACGTTGAACAAGGAGAAGTGGATGGATTTCATGGGCGTTGTTGACGGGACGATTAAGGCGGGGGTGCCTTATGTTTTTTTGATGGTGACGGTTGGGCTTCTTGTGTTGGTTGTTTGGGGGCGACAGAGGCAGGTTAGGCGGTAGGTTTTACAGGAGTTGAAGTGAGCATTTAACCGGCATAGCATGTTCAATAAGAAAAAGCCTTGAGAAATCAAGGCTTTTCATCTGCATGGCGTCCCCGAGAGGATTCGAACCTCCGACCTACAGTTTAGGAAACCGTTGCTCTATCCTGCTGAGCTACGGGGACAAGTATGGACTGTTTCAAAAAGCGGCAAAGAGCCTTCTTCTGACGCCTCACCTACCTTCTTATTATATGCAGGTACACATCTTTTGGCAAATTCCATGCAAAAAAACCTTGGCTTTCCAAGGTTTTTTCGCATCCCGAAAATGATCCTGATCAAAACATGCCGCCAGTCATATCCAGACAATATATACGACCAGCGACCACCCCAAACCCAAAACACCAACCTATCCCATCTGTCCCATTCCAACTCCTACAAGCAACTCTCACCTGCAGCCTGCAATACCTGCCACTTACCTAATCGCCTTCATAATCCGTCGACGCCCAGAAAAAGTAGCAACCTCCGCCACCCCCAGCGAACGAATCGTATCCAAATTCGCTGCCACATACTTTCCAATATCGTCGGGAAAATGCGCATCGGACGAGAGCGTCAGCGGCACGTCATGCGCCACCAGAACGTCCAGAAAAGCCGGGCTGGGGCACATTTCCTGAACGGGATAGCGGTAATACAAGCCCGCATTGATTTCGGTCGCTGTATTCGTTTCTTTCAAAGCAGTCGCGATCCTGTTGTAATGGGGCACAAGCTCCGCTTCCACAGGCCGATAGGAGAACACTTTCAAATTGTCCAGATGGGCGACAAAATCAAACAGCTCACTCCTGATCATACATTCAACCGTGTGGAAAAAGTCCGCGTACAGCTGTTTCAGGTCATGTTGCTCAAACAGGTGGCGTGTCTCGGGATTGTCAAAGCCCCACCCGTGCAAAAAGTGGACAGAGCCGATCACATAATCCCACGGAGCGCCAGCAAGCAAGCTTTCCAACTCTTTTTCCCCGCCGATAAAATAATCCGCTTCGATCCCCAGCCGCAACTCCACGCCGCTTGCCGACCAACGCTGCTTTGCTGCATCGATGGCCGCGCAAAAGTCGCTGAGGCTCTCCGTGCATACTTGATCAAGCCAAGTGCGCTGCAAGCGACCCAAATCGCTATCGCCCAGCTCCATGTACCGTTCAAAGTAAGGACGTGCTTCGCGAAAACGGTATAAATGATCGACAATCCCCACTTCCTTCAAGCCTTTGTTCAGCGCCTCACGCAAATACAGATCGATCCAGCACGGGTCGTACGCCCCACGAGACAAGCGATTATTTAATCGCGCCATACTGTCCAGCAGCCAGGCACGGGTATGTCGAGGTTGGGTTAATGGATGAAAATAGTCGAGGGCCGCATTGGTGCGGTCGAGCCAGCGCAATGAATAAGGCCCTTCTTCCAGATGAAGATGATAGTCAATCAGCATGTGAAGTCTCTCCTTAGCGGATGTTCGCTTATCCAGGTAGTTTGAATGCCTGACGAAAGCCATTCATCCGGCATCGGCTGGTCACAAACGACCGCGCTGACATCCGACCAGCCGCATATACGGGAAAATTGCGTTTGACCGATTTTCGATGTGTCTGCCAAAACATAGACTTGCTCCGAGCGCTGTACCATCATGGTCGAACACAAAGTTTCTTCCATGTCGTAGTCGGTGAAACCATCAGCCGTTATTCCTCCACAGGAAATAAAAGCTTTGTCAAAATGAAAGCGCGAGAGCAGCTCGCAAGTAAACGCCCCGGCAACCGATTGTTGAGCCGGATGGGTCAGCCCCCCCAGCATAATCACCTGGCCGTTGAATTGATTTGCTTCCAACAACTCGTTCAATAAAGCGGCAGCAGGGAGCGAATTGGTGACGATTGTTAGTTGGTTGAGCCCCTTGATGGCACGTGCCAGTTCCAGTGTTGTCGTCCCGACATCGAGCGCGATCGTGTCTCCGTCAGACAAAAGCTCTGCCGCGATTTGCCCGATTTTCGTTTTTGCCGCCTGTTGGATCGCTTGTTTCTTTTCAAAATGCGGCTCCCGTTTTGGCAAATGATAAGGGATCGCTCCGCCGTACACCCGCTTTAGCATGCGTTGCTGTTCCAACTGGTCCAGATCGCGTCGAATGGTCTCTGGTGTTACTGCCAGGCTTTTTGCCAGATTCATCACCTGAATTTTACCGTGTCGGTTCAGTTCGTCCAGAATCACTTGCTGTCGTTCTTCAGGCAATAGTGTCATAGAGCGGAATCACATCCTTGGGACATAAATACAATGTTTTGGTTGTGCCTGTCTGCTCGGACTCGAAGGACATGTGCAGCGTGTCCACCAGTACAGAAACATCGCCAATGTTCAGTTCGTAACGGGTAACGTTGCCGAGCATGGATACATGAGCAATCTTCCCGGTCAAGCAGATGTCTCCCTCAGTTACTGGCTGTTCGCGAAACGTCTCGGGACGGATGGCGAAACGTCCGGCAGCCTCCCGCATGGAAAGATTAGGCGCGATTTGATTCAGCTGCTCGGCGCTCAGTACATTATAATTTCCAATGAAGCGAGCGACAAATTCAGAGTGTGGCTGCGTGTAAATCTCATGAGGACTACCGTGCTGCACGATTCGGCCGCCGTTCATGATGTAGATGCGGTCACTGACAGCCATAGCCTCTTCCTGATCGTGCGTAACCAGCACAGTCGTCATGTTCAGCTCGCGTTGGATGGTGCGCAGCTGTTTTTGCAAGTTTTTGCGAATCTGGGCATCCAAGGCACTGAGCGGCTCATCGAGCAGAAGCACTTTTGGCCGGGTAACGAGCGAACGGGCGAGGGCCACACGCTGCTGCTGGCCGCCAGACAGTTCGCGCGGATAGTTTTGCTCTTTTCCTGCAAGCCCGACCAGCTCAATCATTTCCTGGACACGCAGCCGAATGTCCGCTTTCGGGACTTTGTTCATTTCCAGGCCAAAGGCAATGTTTTGACTGACCGTAAGATTGGGAAAAAGCGCATACGATTGGAACACCATGCCGATCTCCCTGTTTTTTGGCGACACGTCAGTCACATCTTTGCCGTCAATGTAAATCTTGCCCGTGTCAGGGGCAGTCAGACCGCTGAGGATGCGCAACAGCGTACTCTTGCCGCACCCGCTAGGGCCAAGCAACGTAACCAGCTCGCCTTTTTCAATCGCAAGGTCGAGTTGCTTCAATACGTGCTGGCCGTGAAAAGTTTTGGACATGTGTTCGATTTGAACGTAGCTCATCAGGAGACCTCCTTGCGTGCGAAGCTTCGGCGTGTGAATCTGACAATCAGGCTGGTGATGATCGCCATCAGGACAAAATAAGTGACAGTAATCGCGCTGGCGACATGTCCGCTTGCCGATAGCTTGTTGTACAAATACAGTTGCAGGGTCTCGTATCTTCCTCCCACGAGAATGTTGATCAGGACAAATTCACCGAACAGGATGGAGAACGACAGGAGCGCCGACACGAAAATTCCGGACATAATATTCGGAACGATAATCCGGACGAACGCCTGCCAGCGACTCGCACCCAACAGCTCGGCCGCCTCCATCAACGAACGGGCGTGCAGAGCAAGCAGACTGTTTCGCGTTCCTTGATAAAGATACGGAAGCAGACCGACCAGATACGCCCCGGCTGTAATAACGATCATCGGAATCCCGTTGCCTGAATAAGTACGAATCAAGCCGACCGCCATAATGACACCAGGTACAGCGTAGGTCAGCATCACAAAAAGCTGAACCAACTTCTCCATCCGGGGAGCGTAAACAACAATGGAGAAAACAGCCGGGACGATAATCACGACGGCAACGACAGTCGTCAAAAAGCTCAGCACAAAAGAGCGCCCGAATGCCTGCAAAAATCGGGGATCGCCATACAGCTCCGCGAACCATTTTAGCGTGAGCCCTTCCGGCAAAACCGTGCTGTTCCACTCGGTCGCCAGCGAATACAGTACGGTAGCCGCTACAGGCAAAAACAAATACAGCATGACCAACGCAAACGACAAGGATGGCAAACCAATTCGCTTCAAGACAAATCCCTCCGAATCTTCCGCGTCAGCCACTCGTTCACGACCAAAGCGGCGGCAAGCGTCATGCCGAGCAGTACGGCGAGAGCGCTACCCAGCTCCGGTCTGGCAAAAATGTCGCCGGAGACAAGCGCGCCAATCCGAATCGGCACAAGGTTGTAGTTGCTGCCCGTGAGCGCGTAGGCCGAAGCATAGGCACCCATTGCGTTGGCAAACAAAATGCTGAATGTGCCGACGATGCCCGGAAACAGTACCGGGAAACCGATTCGCAGCCAAAAATGCCAAGGGCTTGCCCCGAGCAGCTCAGCCGCTTCCATCCACTGCTTCTGAATAGCGTGATACAAGGGATACAAAAGCATCACTGCCAAAGGCAGTTGAAAATAAACATAAACCAGCGTCAAACCGCTCCACGAATACAGAGTAAAGGACTGGCCAAAATCAATCCCCAGCTGCTTCGCAAGCAAAACAAACAAGCCACTGTTTCCCAACAGAACAATGAAGGCAAAAGCGAGCGGAATCCCCGCAAAATTGGAGGTTAGATTGGTAATGACAAGCACTCGCTGTTGCAGAGACTGCGGGAAACGGGTAATCGCATAGGCAGCGAAAACAGCAGCGATGATTCCGATGAGAGACGACAGGAACGAGATGAGCACACTGTTTTCAAAAGCCTGCAAGTAATACGAATTGGAAAAAATCTCCTGATAGTGGCTGATCGTAAAACCGCCGCCCCCCTCTGCCTGAAAGCTCCCCTCAATCATGGAAAGCAACGGGACGAGCAGAAACAGAGCGATCATCGCAAAGAACGGAATTGTCGTGACCAAAAGCATGCTGGCAAATCGTTTCATCGCAAAAGCTCCTTTCTGAGAGGAAAAGACGCCCCCTCAGGGAGACGTCTTACTACTCTGCCCGCATACGGTCAATGGCTGCATCGCTTCCGAAGGGGAAATGCCTAGCAACTGGCAGGCAAGCGGAGCCACCTGCAATTGCGGGATGACCTCCTCGCGAATACCGGGAGATACCTGGTTGCTGATGACGAACAAAGGGACGTCCCGATCAGCGCTGGAGGTGCCGCCGTGATTCCCATCCGCTGTCATCCCGTGATCGGCTGTCACGATGATTTGGTAGCCCGCATCCATCCACGCAGGAAGCACGTTTGCCAGGATGGAATCTGCCGCCAGAACGCGGTTCCGATATTGCGCCGAATCGGCTGTATACTTGTGACCGTCATCGTCGATATTCATCGAGTGGACGTAGAGAAAATCCGGACGGTATCCATTCAGCAAAAAGTTGGCGTCAGCAAACAAGTGTGTATCCGGGTAATGATCTTCCCAGTAAAACATCCCGTTTTGTATCGGACTGTCCGTGTTCAACTGGATTCGGTCGTGAAACGGACTAAACGGAGCTTTGTTGTATAGCTCGCTTATCCAGCCATAAGCGGCAGCCGCGTTGGACATCCCGTTTTTTTGCGTCAGGTGAAAAAGGCTCTCCTGGTGCGAAAGCCGCGCCGCCTGATTGCTGGAAATTCCGTTTTTCCACGCAGGGGTTCCCGTCAAAAGAACTTCGTACAAAGGACGAGAGAGGCTGGGCAATTCGGAGCGTACCTGAAAGCGGGCAGCGATGCCGTACTCAACCAGATGATGCATATACCCCATGTGCGAGACAGCTGTATCGAATCTCAGGCCGTCCAGCACAATCATGGCGAGCTTGTTGTTAGCGGACATGGATCAACACCTGCTCTTGCCAAAGCTGCGGCAGTTTTTTGGCCGTCGCTTCCCACGCAGTCAGATCGCCCACTGGACGAGCATTTTTGTACATATCTTCCGGGAGCAGTTTCGCTTTGGCAGATTCATCGAGCTTGGCGTTCGCGCGAATAGGTCGGGCGTAGCCACGAGCCAAATTAGACTGGCCTGCGTCGGAGAGGATGTATTCACGAGCAAGCATGGCAGCGTGCGGATGCTTGGAGTATTTATTGATCAAAGTAGCGTACCCGCTGCTGACCGATGCTTCTTCCGGAATGAGGACATCAAAACGGTTTTTGTCGATTTTGTCCCGATACCCGAGTGCGTTGAAGTCCCACAAGATAGCGACTTCGACTTCGCCCTTCTCCAGGTTGGCCAGGCTAGGGTCGCTCGTGCTGAGTCGCTTGTTTTTGGCAAGTTCAGCGAAAAAGTCGACGCCAGGCTGAATATTTTTCTCGTCTCCCCCGTTGGCATAAGCAGCAGCCAGCACGGCAAACTGCGCTTGATTTGCCTTCATGACATCGCCGATCGCGATCTTGTAGTTTCCACTTTTCAAATCAGCCCAGGACTTCGGAGGATTTTGCACTTTTGTCTTGTCGGTGAGAAAAGCCAGCGTTCCGGTATAGCCTAGCACCCAATGCCCTTCGTCATCTTTTGCCCAGGCGGGAATGTCGTTCCAGTAAGAGGTTTTGTAAGGCAGCGTCAGCCCTTTTTGCTTGGCTAACGGTCCAAAAGCGATGCCCACATCGCCGATATCTGCTGTGGCATTATCTTTTTCTGCTTCAAACTTGGCCAATTCTTCTGCGCTCGACATGTCGGTATCCATATGCTTCAAGCCGTATTCCTTCTGGAGATTACCCCAAGTCTCCCCCCAGTTCGCCCACGTGTCCGGCATCCCTACAGAGTTGACTTCGCCCTCCTTCTTCGCTTTTTCTACGATTTGATCCAGGGTCAATTGCGACGCATCCAGAGCAGTGTCTGATTTCGTCTCGGTGGCGCATCCGGCAAGCAGAAAAAAGGATGTCATGACAACAACGGTTCGTTTCCAGCTCAACTGGTTCCCTCTCATCTTTAAGGCCCCTTTTCGTTTTTATTTGTGTTTGATCTTTTGGTTTTTTCGCTTTTAATCGTAAACAACCAAAATGAAACTGATATAAATGGGTTGTTAAGAAGCTATTAAGACTGTGTGAAAAAGCGAAGGGAACACAAAAAGCGGCTCTCTGACTGCTAGAGAACCGCATAAAAACAAGAGTTGTAATTAGGTCGTACTCTTTCGCAAAACAGTCGCTGACTTTTTTCAGCTTGATCAGTGCCATGCGTTTTGCTTTGTGTTCTCGGCAACGCGCTACAATCCGTACCCACATTTTTGATGTCCATCAAATGTGTGCGTTTCTAGTAGGACAAACGCCGTTCCCATTTTGCCTTGCCAACCTATACTACTCGTATAACCATACTTTTGCCATGTGAGGTGAGACAACCATTGGCGAAAAGAAAGCTTTCCAAACGGTGCCGAATCAAACGAAGAAGACGATGTCGCAGGAAGTGCAAGTGTCATAAAAGAAGGGTTAAATGTTTGAAATCGCGATATCGCTGCAAAAGGCGACGGCGGCGTAAATGTCGTTCCAGGAGGCGGCGTTTCCGCTGTATCATTGCCAAATCCATCGACAAATCGGTCAGCTCCAGTGATGCCACTGTCAACTCTGATACGGACAGCGAAGCCACAGCAAATGAGACTTCAACCAGCAACAGCAACTCTACCAACAACTCCGATACCGACAGCGGCTCTACTGCTACCGAAACCTCCACCAGCAACAGCAACTCTACCAACAACTCCGACACCGACAGTGGCTCTACTGCCAACGAAACTTCAACCAGCAACAGCAACTCTACCAACAACTCCGATACCGACAGCGGCTCTACTGCCAACGAAACTTCAACCAGCAACAGCAACTCCACCAACAACTCCGACACTGACAGCGGCTCTACTGCTACCGAAACCTCCACCAGCAACAGCAACTCTACCAACAATTCCGACACTGACAGCGGCTCTACTGCTACCGAAACCTCCACCAGCAACAGCAATTCTACCAACAATTCCGACACCGACAGCGGCTCTACTGCTACCGAGACTTCGACCAGCAACAGCAATTCCGCCAACAACTCGGATACAGATGCGACCTCATCCTCCGGGCCAAGCACCTCCACTACGGGTGACAATTCGTCCACCAGCAACAGCGACGCTACCAACTCTTCCGATACCGATGCGACTTCTTCTGCCGGGCCAAGCACCTCCACTACGGGCGACAATTCGTCCACCAGCAACAGCGATGCCACCAACTCTTCCGATACCGATGCAACCTCTTCTGCCGGGCCAAGCACTTCCACTACGGGCGACAATTCATCTACAAGCACCAGCGACTCGGACAATACATCGGATACCGATGCCACAGCCACTACAGGCGACAACACAACGACCAATACCAGTTCGGCAGATAACTCTTCCACAAATGACAACAACAGCAACGCCAACAGTACCCTTGATTCTACCAGCTGCGCCCGCAATGACTCGGCCAACCTGAGCACTTCCAATAATACTTTTAATCACGACAGCGCTCTGACCAGCACAGCAAACGGGATCGCCAGCTCTGCCAACAACTCCGCCAATACGATATCGAACGGAAATTCCTTCACGGTAGGAAACAGCACTTTGATTAACTTCAGCGACAACACCGTTCTGCTCCTGTTATTGCTACAGTTAGTCAAATGCTTTTGCCCACCCAACCAGGGAGGCGGAAGCAGCGCTTCTCCTTGTGGTTGTATCGAAGGGGGCAGCTCATTCGAATCTTTGCTTCAGAAATTGCTGGAGAAAGAAACGCAAAATCGCGAAACCATCCTCAATCTTTTGCAGCAAAACAACCATTCCAACAATTGAAGTCGTTTAAGGAAGGAGAGGGACAAAACATGGCATCGACGAACCATTCCTCCAACTACTCGACAACGCGCTTCGTTCTGTCGCGAAGAGGGACCGATTCCTCTTTGACCATCATGATTAACAACCGGGGCGCTAACGATCGCAGCCTTAACCTGAGGGTGGAAGACGCAGATACAAAAGAACCACTCATCGCATACACAAACGGCACTCCCATCGATCAGACAGTGCTCATTCCAGCAGGTAGCGTAGAAGCACTGCAAATCGACCTCAACGAAACAACTAGCCGGATCGCACTGGAAGTCTCCAATCCATCCTCTGGAGGGGGAATGTCCGTGCGGCAAAGCAGTTCGTCGCGTGGCGGCCAAGACAGCCAGCAAATCGAGCTTACCCTAAAATAAAATGGGGAGGCACACAAACCTATCGGCAAAAAATGAAGGACTAGGAGGCATGCCCCCTAGTCCGTTTTTGTTTCATTGATTACTGGTGCGCAAACTGCTCTTCTTCTGTCGAACCAGTCAGTGCTGTGGTCGAGGAAGTTCCGCCGGCAATCACTTGTGCAATCTCATCGAAATAGCCGGTACCCACTTCACGCTGATGACGAGTAGCTGTATAACCGTTCACCTCTGTGGCAAATTCAGCTTGCTGCAATTCGGAGTAAGCAGCCATTCCACGATCGCGGTAGCCGCGTGCCAGCTCGAACATGCCGTAGTTCAACGCATGGAAGCCCGCAAGCGTCACGAATTGGAACTTGTAGCCCATCTCGCCCAGCTCTTCCTGGAAGCGTGCAATCGATTCCTCGTCGAGTTTTTTCTTCCAGTTGAACGAAGGCGAGCAGTTGTAAGCGAGCAGCTTGCCTGGGTACTGGGCATGAATCGCTTCGGCAAATCGGCGTGCTTCGTCCAGATTTGGTTCGGACGTTTCGCACCAGATCAGATCGGCATAAGGTGCGTAGGCGAGTCCACGGGCAATCGCTGCATCCAACCCGCCACGCAGACGGAAAAATCCTTCTGGCGTCCGTTCGCCTGTCAAAAACGGCTGGTCTTGCTGGTCAACGTCGCTCGTGATCAGGAATGCGCCGTTAGCGTCTGTACGAGCTACAATGATAGTCGGCACTCCCATGACATCTGCTGCCAAACGGGCCGAAATCAGATTGCGGACAGCAGCCTGCGTCGGGATCAAAACTTTTCCGCCCATATGTCCGCATTTTTTCTCGGAAGCCAGCTGATCTTCAAAATGCACACCTGCTGCCCCCGCTTCAATCATGCTTTTCATCAATTCAAACACGTTCAGCGGTCCACCAAAGCCCGCTTCGGCGTCAGCGACAATCGGAGCAAACCAATACGTATCTGTGCCTCCTTCGGACTGATCAATCTGGTCAGCACGCTGCAATGCCTGGTTAATTCTTTTCACAACATGAGGAACGCTATTCGCCGGGTAAAGGCTTTGGTCAGGATACATTTGTCCGGAAAGGTTCGCGTCAGCCGCTACTTGCCAGCCGCTCAGGTAAATGGCTTTCAAGCCGGCCTTTACCTGTTGAATCGCCTGATTCCCGGTCAATGCCCCCAGCGCCTTGATATGATGCTCTGTATTCAGCAAGTTCCACAGCCGCTCCGCTCCGAGACGAGCCAGTGTGTGCTCGATTTGAACCGAACCACGCAGCCGGAAAACATCTTCCGCCGTGTACGTCCGGGTAATCCCTTGAAAACGCTCGCCCTGCCAGCTTTGCTCGATCTGTTGAATAGCTTCCTGTTTTGTTTGTTTGCTCATTTTCGTTTCCCCCACCCATTTTTATTGTTTTATTTAGAGATAGCGATAGCCCGGCACAGTCAGAAAATCTTCAAAATCGTCTTCCGTCACCAGCCTCAAGAAAAGCTCGCCCGCGACCTGGAATTTGCTGTTTTCATAACGCTCCTGGCCAATCGCTTGTTTCAACGCTTGCAATTCTTCGCTCAGCCACTGTTTCACCAAGCCTTCCGTGATCTTTCTGCCATCCTGAAGAACGCCATGTCGATGGCGAATCCAGTGCCATACTTGTGCACGGGAGATTTCTGCCGTCGCCGCATCCTCCATCAGATTGTGGATCGGAACAGCCCCAAAGCCACGAAGCCATGCCTCGATATATTGCAACCCGACACTGATGTTGGTACGAACGCCTTCCTCTGTGATCGTGCCTTCGGGTACAGCCAGAAGGTCGCTCGCCTGCACCTGCACGTCCTCGCGCTTATACCAGATCTGGTTCGGCTCTCTCATCAAACGATTGAAAACCTCCATGGCAACTGGCACCAATGCCGGATGAGCTACCCATGTACCATCGTGCCCGTCGTATGCTTCCCGCTCTTTGTCGGCACGTACTTTGGCAATCGCTTCTTCATTTTTGACCGGGTCGTTTTTCACCGGAATTTGCGCTGCCATTCCGCCAATGCAAGGTGCCTGGCGTTTGTGGCAAGTCTTCACCGCCAAAGTGGTGTAGGCTTTCATGAACGGAACCGTCATCGTCACTTGTGCCCGGTCAGGCGTAATGACATCCGGGCTATTGCGCAGCTTTTTAATGTAGCTGAAAATGTAATCCCAACGCCCGCAGTTCAATCCCGCACTGTGCTCGCGCAGCTCATACAAAATTTCATCCATTTCAAAAGCAGCGAGAATCGTTTCGATCAGCACCGTCGCGCGAATCGTACCGCGCGGAATATTCAGTTCTTCCTGGGCGAAAACAAACACATCGTTCCAGAGGCGCGCTTCCAGATGGCTTTCCAGCTTCGGCAAGTAAAAATACGGGGCCGTCTTGTTCGCGATCAAAGCATCGACGTTGTGGTAAAAATAAAGCCCAAAGTCGAGCAGGCTGCCGGAAATCGGCTGTTGGTCAAGGAGTATGTGTTTTTCATCGAGGTGCCAGCCACGCGGCCGTACGATCAATACAGCCGTCTTCTCATTCAGGGTGTACTGTTTTCCTTCCGGGCTGGTGTATGATATGTTGCGGCGAACCGCGTCCTTCATGTTGATCTGTCCCTGGATCGAGTTTTCCCATGTAGGCGAATTGGCATCTTCAAAATCGGCCATGAACATGCGAGCGCCTGAGTTCAGCGCATTGATCACCATTTTGCGGTCGCCAGATGGCCCGGTGATCTCCACTCTTCGATCCAAAAGATCATGCGGCAGTGGAGCAACCGTCCAATCTCCGTTGCGAATCTCGGCTGTTTCCGGCAAAAAGTCAGGCAGTTGTCCCGCATCAATTTTCAGCTGACGTTCCTTGCGATCGGCAAGCAGTTGCTGCCGTCTGTCGCCAAACTTTTGTTCCAGCTTGATCACAAATTGAACCGCCTCTGGCGTGAGGATTTCCTGATAGCCGGAATGCATCTCGCCAGTGATCTGAATCTCCAGCGGATATGGATTAGTTGGAATCGTAGTCAAAACTGGTCACCATCCTTGATAACGTCCGAATTATTATGGTACAGATTCGTTTTCGAAAAGTTATTATAGTACAGTGGGTGCAAAAAAAATGATCTAATCCTGATATCCGCTGCCGCTGCAATGACTGCAACTCACATGCCCATCTCCCAAACAATGATGGCAAGCCGCTCCGTTGTCATCGTGACCAACGCCTCCACATCTTGGGCAATTTTGTTCGCCGTTTCCTTCACACCGATAGCAGTCCATTTTCTTTCCCTCCATATCTGTATTAAAACAATATTCTTTAAATTTGTTTTTATTATATAACAGACACTAATACAGCGCAACACAATTTTCAAAAAAATCACACTGTATTAGAACACATTTTATCAAAACATGCCCTTGTCCTTGATTTACAGCTCTTTTTGGCAAAAACAAAGCAGCCCCTGACCCGTCAGAATCAGAAGGCTGCTTTGCTTTTCCATATGCTTTTATGCGTTTCTTTGCGCGCTTATTTCGGGGAGATTTTTTCTACTCCACCCATATACGGACGCAAAACTTCCGGAATGGTGATGGAACCGTCTTGTTCCTGGTAGTTCTCCAAAATGGCTGCTACTGTACGGCCGATCGCAAGACCCGATCCGTTCAAAGTGTGCACAAATTCCGGCTTCGATTTTGTATCGCGGCGGAAACGGATATTGGCACGGCGAGCCTGGAAGTCCTCGAAGTTCGAGCACGACGAGATTTCCCGGTACGTATTGTAGCTTGGAATCCAAACTTCCAAGTCGAATTTCTTCGCCGCAGTAAATCCGAGATCTCCGGTACACATGCTCAGCACGCGGTATGGCAGTCCAAGCAGCTGCAACACCTTCTCCGCATTTTTCACCAGTTTATCCAGCTCATCGTAGGAATCTTCCGGTTTGACGAACTTCACCAGCTCGACTTTGTTGAATTGGTGCTGACGAATCAGACCACGCGTGTCGCGCCCTGCCGAACCTGCTTCCGAACGGAAACAAGCACTGAACGCCGTATAGTATTTAGGCAAGTCTGCTCCATCCATGATTTCGTCGCGGTGCATGTTCGTCACTGGCACCTCTGCGGTAGGAATCAGGAAGTAATCCGGACCTTCCAGTTTAAAAGCATCTTCTTCAAACTTAGGCAATTGTCCGGTTCCGGTCATGCTCGCGCGGTTCACGATGAATGGCGGGATGACTTCTTCATATCCGTGTTCATTGGAATGGAGATCCATCATGAAGTTCATCAACGCCCGCTCCAGACGCGCTCCCAGTCCTTTGTAAAAGACAAAGCGGCTTCCGGTTACCTTCGCTGCCGTTTCAAAATCGAGAATCCCTGCCTTGCTGGCTACTTCCCAGTGTGGTTTCGCCTCAAAACCAAAGTTGCGAGGCTCGCCCCACGTCCAAGCCACCACGTTGTCATCTTCCGAAGTACCAATTGGTGTGCTTTCATGTGGCAGGTTAGGCAAGCTCAGCAAAATCAGTTCTTGCTGTTCATCCAGCCCACGCAGTTCCTCATCCAACGCTTTGATGCGCTCGTTTACTTCTTTCATTTCCGCGATCAAATGGTCGGCGTTCTCTTTGTTCCGTTTCATGACGGCTACTTGCTCAGATACCGTGTTGCGTTTATTTTTCAGAGCTTCCGCTTCCTGAATGACTTGACGGCGTTTTTCGTCCACTTCTGCAAACTGATCCAGAGCGGAAATATCTTCGTTGCGATGCGCCAAACGGCGTTTTACTTCTTCCAAATCCTGACGCAATACTTTTACGTCCAACATGTTCGAATCCCTCCGAATCGATAATAAAATGCAAAAAACACCCGTCCCCATAAGGGACGAGTGTTGTATACCCGCGTTGCCACCCTCGTTGATACACGCCAAGACTGCACATGTATCCACTCAATCCGTCGTAACGGGACGGTTCCGGACAAAGTTCATTCCTTTGCCACTCCGAGATGGATTCCCCCACAGACCGGATCGGTTTGCACCCACCACCGACTCTCTGCACCAGATTCTTCATGAGGTACTTGTTCTCATCATCGCATTCTCATTCATGCATACTTCTATTGTTAACTGTACTACAGGTTCTATACGTATGTAAAGGCTACTCCGCGATGATCTTCATACAAAAAAAGACCGGCATCTTGTTCATGCCGATCTTCTTTCGAGGATGTTTATTGGTGGGCTTTAGCTTCTGTACTCTTTGACCATTTCGAGGAAATATTTGTGCAGCCGTGCATCTTCGGTCAATTCCGGGTGAAAAGCAGCCGCCAGGTAGTGACCGTTTCGGGCAACGACGATCTTTTCATCGTACTTGGCAAGCACCTCAGCATTTTCTCCGACTTCTACGATGTAAGGAGCGCGGATAAACACTGCCGGGTAATCTGCACCGACACCAGCTACAGGCATTGTCACCTCGAAGCTTTCCTTTTGCCGACCAAACGCGTTCCGCTCCACCTTGATATCCATCAGCCCCAGATGGCATTCATCCTGCCCCTGAATCTGCTTAGCCAAGAGAATCGCTCCCGCGCAAGTGCCGAAGATTGGCTTTCCGGCGCTTCCGAACTCACGAAGCGCATCCATGAATCCGTACTTATGCATCAGCTTGCTGATCGTCGTGCTCTCTCCGCCTGGGAGAACCAATCCGTCGAGGTCTGCGAGTTCCTCTGCTTTTTTGACAGGAACGGCTGTCGCCCCTGCTTCCTCCAGCATACGCAAGTGTTCTGCCACAGCCCCTTGCAGCGCGAGTACACCGATTTTCATTTGACTCACCTTACCAGCCGCGCTCTTGCATGCGATCAGCTTCGCGGATTTTGGAGATCTCGATTCCCGTCATCGCACTGCCCAAGCCTTTTGATACACGTGCGATCAGCTCGTAATCTGTGTAGTGGGTAGTTGCCTCGACAATTGCCCGCGCGAATTTTTCCGGATTTTCCGATTTGAAAATACCTGAGCCGACGAATACGCCGTCAGAGCCCAATTGCATCATCAGTGCCGCATCTGCCGGGGTAGCTACGCCACCAGCCGCGAAGTTCACGACAGGCAGTTTGCCAGTTTGATGTACTTGTTCCAGCAGTTCGTATGGAGCACCGAGATTTTTCGCTTCTGCCATCAGCTCATCGTAAGACATCGCCTGCACTTTGCGGATTTGAGCCATCATCGTGCGCATATGGCGAACTGCCTCTACGATGTTCCCGGTCCCTGGCTCACCTTTTGTGCGGATCATGGAAGCTCCTTCTCCGATGCGGCGAAGCGCTTCGCCCAGATCACGCGCACCACATACGAACGGCACAGTGAAGTCTTTTTTGTTGATGTGGTACAAATCATCGGCTGGGGTCAAAACTTCACTTTCATCCAGGTAATCTACACCCATTGACTCCAATACGCGGGCTTCGACAAAATGTCCGATACGAGCTTTTGCCATAACAGGGATAGAAACAGCGTTCAGAACTTCCTCCACAATGCCCAGATCAGCCATACGGGCTACTCCGCCAGCAGCACGGATATCAGAAGGTACGCGTTCCAGCGCCATAACAGCTACGGCGCCAGCAGCTTCAGCAATCTTTGCTTGCTCAGCATTTACGACGTCCATGATAACGCCGCCTTTTTGCATCTCAGCCATACCTTTTTTTACGCGGGACGTTCCTACTTGTACCATATGAAAATTCCCCCTACATCATGAAGTCAGAACCGTAACTGTTATGCTCTGTTATGGTTCCTTGTTACCGTCATTGTAAACGATAGATGAGGGGGAAAACAACTATTATTTAATTTCCTGTTCCACTACTGAACAAGTTGCTGAAAAATTGAATGATGCTGCGGAAGAACAAACGAATCCAGCTCGCCTCTTCCACCTCTTGGCTTGCCACTACATCCACGCCTGCTTTTGCCGCGTCTTCCGGCTGGAGGTAATCGGTGTCTTTTGCCCCTTCTTCTTTCAGTACGAGCTTACCGATTACTTGGCCTTGCTTGATTGGCGCGTTCAAGTCTTGGAAGGTAACTGTTGGGGTGAATTTTGCTTCCCCGCCAATTTTGGTCAGTACGTTTACTTCGCTGCCTGTTACTGCTGGTACTGTCAGTTCTACCCCGTTCTTTACAGGTGCAGTTTCAAAGCCTTTTACAGAAGCATTCTTGTCCAACTGCTTGGTTAATTTGAAATTGCTGAAACCGTAGTCGTAAAGCTTTTTGGTTTCTACGAAGCGCTTTGTTTTGCTGTCTGTTCCCATGACAACAGAAATCAAGCGCATGTTATCACGAACGGCCGTACCAGTAAAACAATTGCCTGCTGCTTGGGTATAACCAGTCTTTAATCCGTCTACACCTTGATAGTAATTCGGGAGATCAGGCAGCATCCAGTTGTTATTCGCCATTTTCAGCTCATTTTTAGAACCGGGACGGAACGTAAACCGTGGGATCTTGGATACTTCCAAAGCTTCTGGGAAATCACGAATCAGGTTTCTAGCGAGGATGGCCGAATCACGAGCAGACATCAGGTTTTCCACTTGATCTGTCTTAACGGAATATGGTCCCAACTCGTTGGCTGGCAAACCGCTAGATGTTACGAAAGACGTGTTTTTCATACCAAACTCTGCAGCCTTCTTGTTCATCATCTGCACGAAGTTTGCTTCACTGCCCGCAATCTTTTCAGCAAGCAGTACAGTTGCGTCATTAGCAGAAACGACAGCCATCGCATTGTACAGCTCTCTGACTGTGAAGGACTCACCTAGATTTAGGTATACGCCAGACGTATCGGAGATTCTTGCCACATAGAAGGCATACTCACTTACGGGCACCTTCTCATCCCAGCTGATTTTCTTCTCCTTGATTGCTTCTTGCACCAGGTATTCCGCCATCATCTTACTCATGCTGGCAGGTGGCAGTGAGGCATCTGGATTCATACTGTACAATATTTTTCCTGTTGATGCCTCTAATAGAATGGCAGATTTCGCTGCCAGTTGTAGATCGGCTGCAGGTGCTGCATCGGCCTTCGTCGCCGCTCCTCCCATTGCGGTTGCAAACACTGCGAGAGAAAGGATCAGACCTGTCAGTCGCTTTTTCCATATTGTTCGCTTCATAGTTTCTTCTCACTCTCCAATTCTGTCATAAATTCATACGGTAATTGAGCACCAAGTGTAAGTTTAACATACCATTACGATCTCATTGAAGTCCAAATAGACTCATTAGTAGGTAATTGATTGGATATATAAAATATAATTGAAATTAAATTATATTATGGTATAAATGGCAATATATTCAATATTTAAGGAGGCTTATCTCGTGAATAAGGTTTTATACACTTTTGCTTCACTCGCTCTTGGTTTGGTTGTTATGAATCCAGTTTCTGCTCATGCCGCAGTCGAAAAAAGGAACACCGATTCCCTAGTGGAACAGCAAACTAAAAAGGATATTAGTACCATGAGCATTGAACTTGACTGGAGGTCTTTCAGCGTAACACAGGGAGGTACATATATTGGCCGTGACACATTCCATCTCTTTGGAAAGGCTAACGCTGGATTAGATGCTTCAAATAGTAACTGCGATGTAACAGTTTACATCGAAAAATTAAGCGAGAATGGAAAAGTAGAGAAAACAATTAAATTAGGAAGATTAACTGCGCCAAAAGGCAATACTGATTATACCGACCCAGTATCTGTCGTCCCAGGGAACTATCGCCTCAAGATAGTAGGAAATATTGCCTCTGACGGAGAAATCGCTATTTATAGAAGATAGCTGTACGTTAACTGCGACCAGTTTTTAAATTTTTGCCTACAAATTAAATAACCCCCCTTTCTTTCTAGAAGGGGGGATTTTCTTATAAACTAAGAAATCGAGTAGTTCGGCGACTCCTTGGTAATTTGCACGTCATGTGGATGGCTTTCACGCAAGCCGGCTCCCGTGATCCGGACGAACTGGGAGTTCTGGATCAAGTCCTCGATCGTATTCGCTCCGCAGTAACCCATCCCTGCACGCAAACCGCCAATCAGTTGGTAGGTCACATCTGCCAACGGCCCTTTGTAAGGAACGCGGCCCTCGATTCCTTCTGGAACAAGCTTTTGTTCGTTCTCCTGGAAGTAACGGTCTTTGCTTCCTGCTTTCATGGCGCCAATCGAGCCCATGCCGCGGTATACCTTGAAACGGCGGCCTTGGAAAATCTCAAATTCGCCTGGGCTTTCTTCCGTTCCGGCAAACAGACTGCCGATCATGATCGCAGAAGCGCCAGCGCCGATCGCTTTTGGCAAATCGCCGGAGTATTTAATACCGCCGTCGGCAATAATTGGAATATTGTACTCGCGAGCTACCTGGGCACAATCGTGAATCGCGGTAATTTGCGGTACACCGATACCTGCTACGACGCGAGTAGTACAAATGGAACCCGGACCGATACCGACTTTTACAACAGATGCGCCAGCTTCGATCAGATCGCGGGTAGCTTGTCCTGTCGCAACATTTCCCGCTACGATCGTCAAGTTTGGATACTCTTTGCGAATGGCTTTTACGGTTTCGATTACACCTTTGGAGTGTCCATGTGCTGTATCGACCACCAGGACATCCACACCTGCCTGTACAAGCGCCGCTGCACGCTCGAACGTATCAGCAGATACACCGACCGCCGCGCCACACAGCAAGCGTCCCTGTGGGTCCTTGGCTGCCTGCGGGTATTGAATCGCCTTCTCGATATCTTTAATGGTGATAAGTCCGCGCAAAATATTGTTTTCATCAACCAGTGGCAGCTTTTCAATCTTGTGCTTTTGAAGAATCGCTTCTGCTTGCTGGAGCGTTGTTCCTACAGAAGCAGTCACGAGATTGTCTTTTGTCATCACTTCTTTGATTGGTGTCGAGTAGTCATGAACAAAGCGCAGATCACGGTTGGTCAAAATCCCGATAAGATGCTTTTCTTCATCGACAATCGGCACGCCGGAAATGCGGTATTTGCCCATCAGAGCATCCGCTTCTGCTACTGTATGATCCTGGCTCAAAGAAAACGGGTTGGTAATGACGCCACTTTCCGAGCGCTTTACGCGATCTACCTCGCTCGCCTGCTGCTCAATCGTCATGTTTTTATGGATGATGCCAATGCCGCCTTGGCGGGCCATCGCGATCGCGAGTGCTGATTCTGTTACCGTGTCCATCCCGGCACTGATCAAAGGAATGTTCAGACTAACTGTCTCGCTGAGCTTTACCCGAAGATCGACATCTCTTGGCAAAACCTCGGATTTTGCTGGGATAAGCAGCACGTCATCAAATGTTAGTCCTTCTTTGACAAATTTATCTTCCCGCACAGTAGAAAGCCCCTCTCGGCAAATATTTTAAGACAGTGTAACAAACGGCATAATTTACTGTCAAGGAATGTGTAAAACGTTCGGGTATAGAGTGTATTAGACAGATAAATCAAAAAAATAACGAGTGTGGATAATCAGATCACGAAAGTTAATGAAAGGTGGTTGCAATGAACTCTGAATGGAACCTGTTCCGCTATTTTGAAACAGAACCAACAGCCCGAAAATATTTGACTGCCTGCTACGACGGTATGGGCTTCGAGCATGCTGAGCGTCTTGCCTTTCACCAAAGCTCCCGCTTCCTCTTTTTGTGGAAACAAGCCAGGCAATATTATACGACTGCTGCAAAAGCAGACCTGTCCATCCAGCCGTTGCTGCTCTTTTATGGATGCTCCCATCTGTTAAAGGGAATGCTTTTGACTCGCGACCCATCGTATCCGCAAAACAGCCGAGTGCTCCAGCACGGTGTCACTACGCGAAAGCTGAAAAGAAACACGTACCTGCTACTGGAAGATGAGGTTCGCCCACAAAAAGAAGGGTTTTTCGCTTTGCTGGCGCAACTGTTTCATCTTTCCCCTATGCAGGATCGCTATTCGGTGCACGACTTGTTTTCTTCCATGCCCGTGGTCAGTGATGCTTACTCGACACTGTCCGAACAGCCAAAACACTGGCTGCAATTGGGCTGGCATGAATGTGAGCCACCTTCTAAACAAGCTTCCAACCAATCTTCTAACAGGCAGCAGTGGCTCCATGTGGCTTTTCCCGAAATCACAGACGGCTCTTTGGCATACTCTCCTCAGACTTTTATCCAATACATAAACAGGGTCTCACCTGGCGATCTCCAACTGGAACTCCGCTGGCAAGACGGGAACTCCAAGCAGCTGCTCCTTCCTCGATCCAGCTTCCTGCAACTGGACCGACACCCTTTATTCCGTTCGCATAAACACCGTCTTTTCTTCTGGAATAGCTCTCCGGATTCTTTGCCTCTACCTGACTGGGCCAGCCATTACCTGCTTCTGTATTTGTTGAGCATGCTTTGCAGATATGAAACAGAGTGGTGGGGAGAGCTTGTCTTGTCACACGGTCTGGCAGAACGTTTTCTCATTGAGTTTTTTCTGGAACATCATCAGTCGGCTTATCCCACGTTTATTATGAAACAGATCAGGCAAAATAACTCTTCATCCTGGCAAGGCAGTGCATTTGATAACGATGACGAGTAACCCTCTTTCTCATACAAAAAAAGCTGCATTCTCCATTACTCGCAAAAGTAATCGNGAATACAGCTTTTCTGCTTGTTCCTTCAAAACTGAATACGCATGATTGCTAAGCATGTGTGGATAAGTCCTCGACCGATTAGTATTCGTCAGCTCCACGCGTTACCGCGCTTCCACACCGAACCTATCAA
>Ga0065721_10003653_pt1 | contig 124467 bp, 113 predicted proteins | sample Mesricmetagenome_FD_59108 | JGI IMG/M metagenome (GOLD analysis project Ga0065721, IMG submission 59108) | Mesophilic microbial community from rice straw/compost enrichment Sample: eDNA_1 v2 (version 2) | ecosystem: Engineered > Solid waste > Grass > Composting > Bioreactor | place: USA...
CAAGAACTTCAGCGTCCGCCTGAATATCAACAACGTCTCCGACAAGCTCTACGCCCGCGCGATCAACAACAACTCCAACCGCGCCTACTACGGCGACCCGCGCACCTACATCCTCAGCGCCGACCTCCGCTTCTAAAAAATCGTTCTCGTTCTCTTCATCGTTCTCGTTCTCCCCGTCGCAGCGTTTCGAGAAAGAGAACGAAGAACGAGAACGAGCCCGCCCGACCGCCCTCTCTCAACTCTCATCCCTCAACTCTCAACCCGCCCGCCCGTGCTCCTCTCCATCCCCAACGTCCTCACGCCCGCCCAAGTCGCCGAAGCCCGCGCCTTGCTCGAGTCCGCCGAGTGGATCGACGGCAAGGCCACCGCCGGCCACCAGGGCGCACGCGTCAAAGACAACCAGCAGCTCGCCGTCGACAATCCCGTCGCGAAACAGGTCGGCGCCACGATCCTTCGCGCGCTCAGCGGCAACCCGCTGTTCATGTCCGCCGCCCTGCCGCTGCACATCCTCCCGCCGATGTTCAACCGCTACTCCGGCGGCCAGACGTTCGGCACGCACGTCGACGGTTCCATCCGCATCATCCCCGGCACCGGCCACCGCATCCGCACCGATCTTTCCTGCACGCTCTTCTTCGCCAATCCCGACGAATACGACGGCGGCGAACTCATCGTCGAGGACACCTACGGCTCCAAATCCGTAAAACTCCCCGCCGGTCACATGATCCTCTACCCGTCGACAAGCCTCCACCAGGTCACGCCCGTCACGCGCGGCACGCGCCTCTGCTCCTTCTTCTGGCTGCAGTCGATGATCCGCAACGACGGCCACCGCTCGATGCTCTTCGAGATGGACGTCGCCATCCAGCGCCTCGGCGCCGAAAAGCCCGACCACCCGTCCGTCGTCCAGCTCACCGGCGTTTACCACAACCTCCTCCGCACGTGGGCCGAAATGTAAGCGCCCGTCTCCTGCCTTTCGACCAGCGCATCCACTTTTCCACTACGCCAGACATCACTCTTTCCACCGCGCGCCGTCCCGTTCCCTGGGTCTCCTCACAAGGTTAAAGTCGCCTCAAGGTCAGCTCCAGGCCGGCAGCGGTGGAATCCCTTCCCCCTTCCGTCCGCGCGTTCCCCCGCCGCGCGAGCGACGCCAACCCGTCTCTCGCATGAAAACTCAACGTTCCACTCGCCGCGCCGCGCTCATCGCGCGCGCCGCCACCGGCCCCGCGCCCAAACCTTTTCGCTTCGGCCTGGCGTTCCTCGCCCTCGCCGTCTTCGCGTGCGCGCAGCCCGCACCCGACGACGCTCCGATGGTCCTCGAAAAATTCGACGTCACCGCCAAGCGCGAGCATCGCACGTCCAAAGGCGCGACCAATCTCCCGCTGACGATCAAGGACACGCCCCAGACGATCAGCACGATCGAGCACGACGTCATGCGCGACTTCGCCACCACCGACGTCAACGAGGCCCTTCGCCTCGGCACCGGCATCACCGTCGACGCCTGGGAAACCAACCGCACGTCCTACAGCTCGCGCGGCTTCGACATCATGCTCACGCAGGTCGACGGCCTCGGCATGACCAACGACTGGGGTCTCGTCGTCGGCCAGCAGGACACCTACCTTTTCGACCGCATCGAATTGATCCGCGGCGCCAACGGTCTCCTCACCGGCGTCGGCAACGCTTCCGGCACCATCAACTACGTCCGCAAGCGCCCGCTCAATTACGACCGCGGCGAAATCGTCGCCCGCGCTGGCTCGCACGACCTCTGGCGCGCCGCGCTCGACTACAACAAAGTCCTCACCGACTCCGGCGCATGGGCCGCTCGCCTCGTCGTCGCCCACGAGGACAAGGACTCCTACCTGCGCGCGCTCCACGATCGCCGCACCACCGTCTACGGCGTCGTCGAAGGCCAGGTCGGCTCCGCCGGCGCGCTCACCCTCGGCTTCACCTACGCCGACTCCGTGCAGCGCTCGCCCATGTGGGGTTCGCTGACGCTCCTCCGCGCCGACGGCACGCAGCCCGAATTCGATTCCTCCGCCTCCACGTCGCAGGACTGGGCCAACTGGGATCTCCGCTCCGCCAACGCCTTCGCCGAGTATGTGCACACCTTCTCCGCCGACTGGGAAGCCAAGCTCACCTACAATCACCGCACCGGCGACGAAGCCGTTAAACTCTTCTACGCCTACTCGCTCAGCGGCGTCCTCGAGCCCGACAACACCGGCCTCATCGGCTGGCCCTATCGCAGCGATTCCGAATCCAGCGCCGACATCGTCGACGCCAACGTCGTCGGTCACGTCAACGCCTTCGGCCGCCGCCACGAGCTGATCCTCGGCGTCGCGTTCTCGAAACAGGAAACCTACTCCGAAGCCTACAACATCGTCAGCTCGCCCGACACCACCCTTCCCGCCTTTCCTTACGCCGGCAATGTCTTCGCCGAACCCGTTTGGGGCGACACCTACGTTTCCAGCGACGGCGACCAAAAACTCGTCCGCATCTACGCTGCCACGCGTCTCGCGCTCACCGATCGCCTGAAAGCCATCGCCGGCCTCAACGCCATCAAGCTCAAGCGCGACGGCACCTCGATCTACGGCGGCGGCGTCAACCTCGACAACGAGACCACCGAAAAAGTCAGCCCCTACGCCGGCCTCACCTTCGACCTCACCCCCAACGCCCTCGCCTACGCGTCCTACTCCGACATCTTCCAGGCGCAGGACCAGCGCGACATCAACGGCGCGTTCCTCGCCCCGATGAAAGGCGTCAACGCCGAGCTCGGCGTCAAAGCCGAGTGGCTCGACCGCCGCCTCCTCACGACGGTCGCCATCTTCGACGCCAAACAAAAAGGCCTCGCCACCGAAGCCGGCTTCGATCCCGTCGCGCAACAATCCTACTACGAGCCCAAGGACGTCCATTCGCGCGGCTTCGAATTCGAAGTCACCGGCCGCCTCGCCGCCAACACCAACCTCACCGCCGGCTTCACGCGCATGGAGCTCACCGGCCCCGACGGCAACGACATCTACGAATGGATTCCGCGCACGATCGTCAGCCTCCGCGCCGACACCCGCCTGCCCGCGTTGCCCAAGCTCAAATTCGGCGCCGGCGTGCGCTGGCAGTCCGACAGCTTCAAGGAAAACGGCGCCCGTCAGGACGCCTACCTGATCGTCAACGTCTTCGCCGCTTACGAGCTGACGAAGAACGCCACGCTCCGGCTCAACGTCGACAACCTCACCGACGAGAAATACCTGCGCACCGTCCAGTTCGGCGCAATCTACGGCGCCCCGCGCCAGTTCTCCGTCGCCCTCGAATACAAACTTTAACCCGGCCGCTCCGAGCTCTCGGCCGTCAACGCCTCGCTCCCCATGCGCAAACGTCTCTGGCAACTCCACTCCTGGCTCGGCCTCTTCGCCGGGCTGGGCCTCGTGCTCATCGGACTCACCGGCAGCCTGCTGATGTTCCATCACGAGCTCGAGGCGTTGTTCAATCGCGAGCTCGTCATCGTCGAACCCACAAGCGCCGGACGGCCTGGCGCGAGCGCGCCGAATCGCCTCCCGCTCGACACGCTCCTCGCCCACGCGCAACGCCAGCTCCCCGATCACGAGATCGCCGGCTGGCTCCCGCAATACGACGAGCCCGAACTCGCCGACGTCCTCTACGTCCTTCGTCACGGCAGCGACCAGTGGCAGCTCGCCACGCTCAACCCCTACACCGGCGAGCTGCTCGCCACGCCGCGCGGCCTCGCGGAAACGCTCACCGGCGTCCTCCTCGAACTTCACTACACGTTCTTCGCCGATCACGTTGGCATGATCCTCACCGGCCTCTTCGGCCTCGTGCTCTGCGTGCTCGGCGTCACCGGCGTCTGGCTCTACCGCAGCTTCTGGAAAAACCTCCTCACGCTGCGCTGGAAAAGTCAGCGCGCGCATCCTGTTCTCCGACGTCCACAAATTCGTCGGCATCACCACCGTCGCGTTCAACCTCCTGCTCGGCTTCACCGGCGCGTATTGGAATCTCACGCACGTCATCGGCGAGGAACTCGCCGACCTGCCGGAGCAGCCGCCGATGGAGCGTCGTCTTTATTCGGATACGCTCTCGCTCGAAGCCCTCCAGCGCGACGCCGCGCAGCGCCTTCCCGGTTTCCGCGCCAATTACATCTCGCTTCCGTTCATGCCCGAAGGCGGCGTCGTCCTCTGGGGCACGATCGAACCGCGCGGCCCCTTCACCAGCCCCTACGGCAGCACCGTCGCCTACGACGCCCAAACCGGCGCGCACCAAGCCACCAGCGATCTCCGCGAAGCCGGCCTCTGGACGCGCATCGTCGACACGTTCCGCCCGCTCCACTACGGCACCTTCGGCGGCTGGACCGTGAAGATTCTCTGGACCATCGGCGGCCTCACGCCCGGCGCGCTCGCCGTCACCGGTTTCGTCATCTGGCGCCTCCGCCGTCGCCGCCGCCAATCCGCCCCCGAATTCGCGGCCAGACCGACGGTCTCCTGGTCAACCTGACTCCCCCGCGCGCCGCATCCGCCTCCGGCGCCCCTTCAAATCCCACTCACCGCCAAACGCCACGCTCGCGAAACCATCGCCCCGTTTCTCGTTCAATAGGCATGTCCCGCTTCTTTCGCCCTCACCACTATTGCTAACTTCCCAACCTCCAACATACTCGCTCCGCATGAAACCTCTCGCTGACACCTCCACCAAGGCCGCCAAAACCGACTCGCCCATCGTCTCCGCGCTGAATCTCCTCCTCGCCGATTCCTACGCGCTCATGGCGCTCACCCACCACGCGCACTGGAATGTCGAAGGCCCCGGCTTCTTCGCCCTCCACAAAGCGTTCGAAGAACAATATGAACACCTCTTCAAAGCCGTCGACGACATCGCCGAACGCGTCCGCGCCCTCGATTCCTACGCCCTCGGCGGCCTCCGAGCCTTCGCGAAGGAAGCCGGCATGGACGAATTCGCCACCGGCCCCATTCCCGCCCGCGATTACGTCGCCTCGCTCATCATCGCCCACGAGAAGACCCTCAACGACGCCCTCTCCCTCCGCGACGCCGCCGGCCGCGCCAACGATCTCGAAACACAGGATCTTGCCATCGAGCGAATCACCTGGCATCANAAGACCNCTTGGATGCTGAAAAGCTATCTNAAGTCNGTCTGATNCTCTCCTAACTTACTTTCCAACAACCTTCCCGCCGAGCCCACCCGCTCGGCGGGTCGCTCCGCCAAACCACCACCTTTTCTCCCGAATCCTTTGCGCCGACCCGCGTCGGCGCTTTTTAAAGACCCGCTGCTGAGACTGAGTTTCACTCCTAATGAACGCCGCCACCCCCGCCCTTTCGCCCAACGTCCCCTATCCTTCTAACCCGGGCTCCGGCTGTCCTCTCAATCACGGCACCGCCATCGTCGACCAGCTCCTCGCCGCCATCACCCGCGACCGCGCCGACGAATCCTTCGAAAACGCCCTCGACGCCGCCCTCGACCTCCGCCTCCTCCTCGCCGCCGAGGCCGACGCCGACTCGATCCTCGCCGCCTTCTTCCGCCTCCGCCTCATCGCCGAAGAACGCCACTACCTCGCCTGCTTCCGCCTCCGCCGCTGGCTCGAATCCCAGTTCTGCGCCCTTGTCCACTTCAACCGCTGCGCACCGCCCCGCACCGTTCCCCTCGTTCTCGATCTCTTCAACTGCCACGACCTTCGCACCCGCTGCGCCTGCCTCGCCGCCGAAGACATCCGCACCGCCCCTTGGGCCCGCGTTCGCTTCGTCCGCACCAGCGCTCCCGCCGTCCGCCTCGCCTGACCTCAACTCGCGCCCGTCCGGCGTCGTCCATGCGCTTCCGCTCAATTCTTTTCTGGGTCCACCTCGTCGCCGGACTCATCGCCGGCCTTTCGATCGCGATCATGTGCTTCACCGGCACCGTCCTCGCCTTCGAAAAACAGATCGTCTCCTGGTCCGAACGCGACGCCCGCCGCGTCCCCATCCCCGCGGCCGACCAAACCCGCCTCCCCCTCGACACGCTCCTCGAGCGCGTCCGCGCCCGACAGCCCGACGCCCGCCCCGCCTCCATCATCGTCTCCGCCGATCCCCGCGACGCCGTCGCGATCTCGCTCGGCCGCGACAACACCGTCTTCGTCAACCCCTACACCGGCGCCGTCCAAAAACCCGCCTCCACCGCCGTCCACGATTTCATGCACGTGATGGTGGACTGGCATCGCTTCCTCGCCCTCTCCGGCGACAGCCGCCCCACCGGCAAACTCATCAACGGCATCTGCAACCTCGCCTTTTTCGTCCTCGCCGTCACCGGCCTCTACCTCTGGATGCCGCGCAACATGTCCTGGCGCAGCGTCCGGGCCCTCGCTCTCTTCAACTGGAAACTCCGCGGCAAAGCCCGCGACTTCAACTGGCACAACGTCATCGGCCTCTGGTCCGCGCCCGTCCTCATCGTTCTCACCCTCTCCGCCGTTCCGATTTCCTTCCTCTGGGGCAACAATCTCGTCTACCGCCTCGTCGGCGAAGAACCTCCCGCCCGCGGCCCCGCCGCCGCCACCGCCGCCCCCGAACTCCCGCCACCGCCTCCTGACGCCCGCCCGCTCTCCCGCGAAGCCCAGTTCGCCGCCGTCCAACAACAATTCCCCCACTGGCAACAAATCACCCTCCGCCTCGCCGCTCCCGGACGCGGCCCCGGCGGTCCCGCCCCGCAAAATCAAGGTCAACCTCCCCGCGCCGAACGCGGCGAACGCCCCGCCCGCTCCGCCGCCGCCCAGCCGCTCACCTTCCTGGTCAAGCTCCCGTCGACCTGGCCGCGCACCGCGTCCACCACCGTCACGCTCAACCCTTTCACCGGCGAATTCCTTCGCACCGAGACCTTCGCCGACCTCAGCACCGGCCGCCAAATCCGCTCGTGGACGCGCTTCCTCCACACCGGCGAAGCCCTCGGCCTCGGCGGCCAGTTGATCGCCGGCCTTGCCTCCCTCGGCGGCTGCTTCCTCGTCTACACCGGTTTCGCGCTCGCTTGGCGCCGCTTCTTCCCCCGGAAAACCTCCGCCTGATCAGAGGCTCGTCGCGAAACGCGTAAGGGTTTCGCCCCTCTCGGTTTACCCGGCCGCTGCGCCAACGCGCCCTAAATCCCCCAAGCTTCACGCTTGCAGCTTGGAGATTTCACATCCGGCGTTCTTTCTGCTCCGACTTCTTCCGAGGTCGAACCGCTCCTATGTCTCCAGCCGAAGTTTTTGCCCAAGTTGCCCAGCTGATGCGCGAAGGTCAGGCGCTCGAATCGAAGTCGACCCCCGAGTCGCTCGCCGGCGCCCTCCGCCTCTACGAACAAGCGATCGCCCTCCTGCGCACCCTGCCAATGGCGCAGGCCGATGTCCGCCACCAGCTCGCCCTCGCCGCCATGAACCGCGGCAACGCCCTCCAGCGCCAAAACACCCCCGAAACCCTCGATCGCGCCATCCAAGCCTACGACGAAGCCATCGCCTTCTTCCGCACGCTCCCGCTCAACGAACTCCCCGACGCCCGCAACAGCCTCGGCGCCGCCTGGATGAACCGCGGCCACGCCTTCCAACTCAAAAACGATCCCTCCGCCCTCGTCGAAGCCGTCCGCTCCCAACAGGAAGCCATCTCCCTCCTCCGCACGCTCCCCCTCGACGGCCATCTCTCCTTCCGCGTCAACCTCGCCGCCGCCTGGATGAACCAGGCCAACGCCCTCCTCGGCATCGACGAAGACGACCGCGCCGCCGACGCCGCCCGCGAAGCCCTCTCCATCGCCACCCCGCTCGAACAACAACAACCCGCCTTCGCCGACATCGGCCTCAAAGCCCGCCGCGCCCGCTGCGAAGCCATCGGCCGCCTCCTCTACCGCTCCAGCCGCCGCGGCGAATCCACCGACGCCCTCGCCGACGAAGCCAGCGATCTCGTCGACGACGGCCTCGCCCTCGCCCGCCGCTGGGAAGCCGCCGGACTTCCCCATTTCCGCGCCACCGCCACCCGCCTCTACGCCTTCGGCGCCCAGCTCTACCGCCTCCACCTCCCCGACTTCCTCGCCGAATTCCTCCTCGAACACCTCGACCCCGATCAGTCCCCCGGCGCCATGTCCGGCTCGCCCGATCTCTACTTCATCGCCTCCGACACGCTCACCCAGGCCAAACTCGACCTCGAGTCGCGCCACCAGATCTTCCTCGATACCCCGGAAACCGGCCGCCTCCTCGAACGCCTCCACACCCTCCGCGAAGCGGAAACCCGCCTCAACGTCCTTCGCGCCCGTTTTCTCCCCCAAACCTGACAAAGATCGAACGATCTTCGCCCAACCTCGTCGAATACGGCAGCAACCGTTTTTTCGACCTACGCTCCCATCCCTCGATGAAATTCGCCGCCGCCCTGCTGGCGCTCCTCTGTCTTTTTCTCACCTCCTGCACCAGTCTCTACACCGACCGCAACCCGCGCGTCGATTTCTCCACCCTCAAACGCTTCTACGTCGAACGCCGCCTCGCCGATAACCACCAAATCGACCGCGCCATCGTCGCCGAACTCCAGTCCATGGGCCTCGAAGCCTCCTCCGGCCCCATGACGATGATGCCCCGCGAAGTCGACGCCGTCATCACCTACCACGACGAGTGGGCTTGGGATTTCAAAACTTACCTCATCCAACTCCACATTCACGTTCGTAGCGCCCACCGCGACCAACCCCTCGGTTTCGGCACCTACCGCCAACCCAACCCGCTCCCCAAACCGCCCGACGAGGTCATCCACGCCATCCTTTCGCGCCTGCTCAAACACCCCTGAACCCTCCCCCTCCACCCCGTCGGCACCCGGCCAGATTACCCCATGAAGAAGTTACCCCTCTGCGCGCTCCTCGGTGCCGCCCTGTTCGTCGTCTCCGGCACCGTCATCCTCGTTCAACTCGCGCCGACCCCCGATCCCTTCCCGCTCTTCCTGCCCCTCGTCTGGAACGTCATCATGGTCGGCATCGGCTCGAGCATCATCCTCCGCTGCGACTGCGCCCGCTGCGCCGGCATCATCTGGGGTATCTTCTGCCTCCTCGCGTCCCTCGCCCTGGGCGCCGCCGCTTTCTACTGGCTTCTCCCGCAGCAAACCGAACCCCTCGGCACCGCCCGCCTCGTCTTCATGCTTCTTACCGTCGGCTTCGGCATCGTCTTTGGCATCTGGCAACTCATCGCCTTCCACAGCCCCGCCGTCCGCGAACTTCGCCAGAACGGCCCCCGCGACTCCCACGCGCACGAGCTCACCCACGCTCACCGCGGCTAACTTCCCACGGCGGAAGCGGCTTCACGCCGCGACTCGTAAGCGCGGCTTTCTACCGCGCCTTTTCTTCATCACCGCGAGCCGTCGGTCCCGCATTGCCCTCCGACCTCCTCGCATGCTTCGCTCCCGCGCATGCCCGCTCGCGCCTGGTTTCCCACCTACATCTACTGCGAACCGCTCCAACGCACCGGCCTCGCCCGCCTCAACGACTCCCTCGCCGACGAATGCCGCCAGCTCCGCGACTTCGACGTCGCCGGCCGCAAATGGTGCGAGAAAAACTACCCGGGCGGCTACACCTCCTACGCGTCCCTCAACGAGCTCCATCGCTTCTCCAGCACCTTCGCCGATCTCGAAAAAAAGATCACCCGCCACGTCCGCGCCTTCGCCCGCACCCTCGAACTCGATCTCCGCGGCCGCACCATCCACATGACCGATTGCTGGGTGAACATCATGCCGCCGTCCGCCGCACATTCGCTCCACCTTCACCCGCTCTCCTTCATCAGCGGCACCTACTACGTCGCCACCCCGACCGGCTGCCCCGGCCTTAAATTCGAAGACCCGCGCCTCAGCAAATTCATGGCCGCCCCGCCGCGCCTCCCCAACGCCAAACCCGCCCACCGCGCGCACATCACCTACCCCGCCGAAGCCGGCAACGTCATCCTCTTCGAAAGCTGGCTCCGCCACGAGGTCCCCGCCAACCGCGTCGACGCCGAGCGCATCAGCATCAGCTTCAATTACAACTGGTCCTAGGCAGCGCTCGCCCTCCCACCCCAAGACAGGACGCGTTGTCCCCAACGCGCCGCCCCGTCGCTACGAGCGTGAGCGAGCGGCTTCCCAGCCCAGCACCTCACGCTGTTCCCTCGTTTGCCATCCGCGCTCACCTCGCCGACTTTCTCCCCGCCGCGCTTCGCCTCCAATTTGCGCCGCGGCCCGTATGCCCACCCAACGCCTTTTCATTTCCCTCCCGCTCCCCGAACCCGTCCAAATCGTCCTCTCCCGACTCGGCGCCACCTCCGTTCCTGGCACCCGCTGGACTCCGCAACACCAGCTCCACGTCACTCTCCGCTTTCTCGGCGACGTCGACGACTCCCGTCTCCCGTCGATCGTCGAGCGTCTCTCTACCATCCAGGTCGAGCCCTTCCTCCTCCCCGTCGAAGGCGTCGGCGCCTTCCCCGCCAAAGGCGGACCACCCCGTGTCCTCTGGGCCGGCCTCGGCAACGGCCACCCGCGCCTCCACCAGCTCCGCAAGCAAATAGACGAAGCCCTTCTCAACCTCGGCCTCGATTTCGACGTCCGCACGTTTCACCCGCACGTCACCCTCGCCCGCTGCACGCCCGACTCCGCCCCCGCCGTCGCTAAATGGCTTCGCACGCACGCCGCCTTCGAAGGCCCTTCCTTCCGCGTCGACGCCTTCGATCTCGTCGAAAGCGAACTCCGCCCCGCCGGCGCACTGCATCACGTGATCGAACACATTCCCATCGCCACCGCCTCCTCCGCCTGACCCTCCCGCGCATGGTCGTCATCCGCCGTCTCGTCGATCGCCGCCGCGCCTACACCGGCATTTTCCTTCCCGGCGAACCGCCGAAAATTTTCCCGACCACCGATCACGAGCACGCGCGCATCCTCGAGATCTACAAACAGGACCGCCCTCACGAGGGCATCGTCAACGACTTCACCGACTTCCTTCTCTCCAAAAACAAGTAGGGCGGGTCGCCGACCCGCCCTGCCTTCCTCCATCAATGATGATGGTGGTATCGATGGTGATGCCGGTGTCCGCCCACGACCACCACCGGTCGCGAAACCACCACCGGCGGCGGACACGAATCCACATACACCACGCGCCGCGGCGCACGATTCACCACCACGACCGGCGCCGGATTCACCACCACCACCGGTGCCGGCGACACATGATGATGATGTCGATACTCGACCCGCTCCGACCGATTGTTGTCGACCACCGCGCCCACCACCGCACCCGCGGCCGCTCCGATGATCGCCCCCTCCGCCCACCGATCGCCATTGTGACCGCCGATCAACGCACCCGCCACCGCACCGACAATCGTCGAGTCGCGCACGACCGACGGACGATAATGCTGCGCCTGTGCTGTGGTCGCCACTCCCATCACCAGCGCCAGGGAAACAAGTATGTTTTTCATGATCGCGCCTAGTGACGCCGCACCTCCTCCAAGGTTAACAAAAACTTCCTCCCTTCGCCCCTTCGAACGGGTTCCCCCAAACCTCATTTGCCCCCGACGCGCCCGCCCACCCAACTGCTCTCCCGCCCCATGACTCCCGTTCGCTTCCTCCAAACCTTTCTTCTTCTCCACGTTTGCAGCACCTTCGCCGCCGCGCTTCCACCCGCCGAACGCTCCCCGCTCGCCGAATTCAATCTCCCCGTCACGCGCATCCTCTGGCAATCGCCCACCGGCGTCACTCACGCCGACCGCCTCCTCTCCCCCGGCCCCGGCCAACCCGACCTCAAGGAACTCCAACCGCCCACCGTCCTCACCGCCGCCTCGCCGGATTCTCCCGCCAGCCTCCTCCTCGACTTCGGCCGCGAACTCCACGGCTACGTCGAACTCTTCACCCCGCTCACGGATTCGAAAACACCTCCGCCCATCCGCATCCGCTTCGGCGAATCCGCCTCCGAAGCCATGGCCGAACTCGGCGACCGCCACGCCTCCAACGATCACGCGCTCCGCGATCTTCGCACCACGCTCCCCTGGCTCGGCAAAACCCGCCTCGGCCCCACCGGCTTCCGCTTCGTCCGCATCGACGCCCTCGACCCCGCGCAGCCCGTCTCGCTCACCGAGGTCCGCGCCGTCCTCGTGATCCGCGACATCCCCCAGCTCGGCTCCTTCCGCTCCAGCGACGAACGCCTCAACCGCATCTGGCAAACCGGCGCCACCACCGTCCACCTCAACATGCAGGAATACCTCTGGGACGGCATCAAACGCGACCGCCTCGTCTGGGTCGGCGACATGCACCCCGAGACCTCCACCATCAACGCCGTCTTCGGCCACAACGACGTCGTCCCGCGCAGCCTCGATTTCATCCGCGACCGCACCCCGCGCGACCAGTGGATGAACGGCATCAGCGCCTACTCCATGTGGTGGGTCCTCATCCACGAACAACACTGGCTCCACCACGGCGACCTCACCTACCTCACCGAACAACACGACTACCTCCGCGCCCTCCTCCAAAAACTCGCCGCCGCCGTTGGCTCCGACGGACACGAGCAACTCGACGGCTGGCGTTTCCTCGACTGGCCCACCTCGGAAAACCAACCCGCCATTCACGCCGGCCTCCAAGCTCTTCTCGTCCTCACTCTCGACGCCGGCGCGCGCCTCTCGCTCGCGCTCAACGACACCGCCATCGCCGATCTCTGCACCACCGCCGCCGCCCGCGCCCGCCCCATCGTCCCCGACCCCCACGGCTCCAAGTCCGCCGCCGCCCTCCAGGTCCTCGCCGGCCAGCGCGACGCCGCCACCACCGCGCGCGAACTCCTCGCCCCCGGCGGCGCCCACGACGTGTCTCCATTTTACGGATACTACGTCCTCGACGCTCTCGCCCGCGCCGGCGAAATCGAAACCGCCCTCGCCCTCATCCGCGACCTCTGGGGCGCCATGCTCGACCGCGGCGCCACCACCTTCTTCGAACATTTCGACCTCGCCTGGCTCGAAAACTCGGGTCGCATCGACGAACTCCCCGCCCCCGGCGAAAAAGATCTCCACGGCGACTTCGGCGCCTACTCCTACCCAGGTTTCCGCCACAGCCTCTGTCATGGCTGGGCCAGCGGCCCCACCGTCTGGCTGAGCGAATACATCCTCGGCGTCCAACCGCTCGACCCCGGCTGCATCCGCGTCCGCATCGCCCCCAACTCGGCGACCTCGCCTGGGCCGAAGGCGCCTACCCCACCCCCCACGGCCCCATCGAAGTCCGCCACACCCGCCTCCCCGACGGCCAAATCTCCACCACCCTCACCGCCCCACCCCAAATCCAACTCCTCCGCTAACCCTCCCGAAAGTGTCATATTATGTATGACACTTACCTTTCGTCCCTCACCTTCTTTCCGGCCGCCCCTCCTCCTCCGCTGACGTCGTCCCTTGGAGGGCGCGGCTCCGTCCGCGCCGCCCGCACCATCCACCTCCGCCCCCCGGCGTCCCGCCGCGCCCCGACGCCGCCCTCCCCCTCCTTCTCCCCCCTCACCGTATCCAGCTCTCCACTACATTTCCGCTTCTCAAAGTGTCATATAATATATGACACTTTCCTCCGTCCCTTTTTGCGCCTTCTACGCCTCTTTGCGGCCATCCTCCCCCTCCAAACAAAAAACCCCGACACCGCGTCACCGCAGCATCGGGGCTATCAACGACCTTCTCGGTATCCGTATCCGTTTTTCTATTACTTGAGATTACCTGATCGTAAACGTCACGCTCCCGCTCGTCCCCTTCGCGCCCTTCGCTCCTTCGTTTTCATAAGGCGTCCCGGTAAACGTGTGCGTCCCATTCGGAATCGCGCCCGCATACGTGTCGCCCACCGGCCCGCCGAACAGCTCGTAAGGCGCGAGGCTTTCCACGCGATAGCTGGCATTTCCATTCCACCCGATCTTCACGCTCCCGACTTTCGCCGGACTCGTGTTCACGCGCACGCTTAACCGCGTCGTCGGCAGCGACGAGCGCGCGATCACCGCGCCGTCCGCGATGTTCTCATAGCCCGCGATCGGCTTGTTCGTGTCCGCGTTCATCAACGTGAAACTCGTCACCACGCCACCCTTCGGCGCCGGCGCCGGTTCCTGCGGCTCGGGCTGGGGCGCGGGCGCCGCATCCGAAATCGTGAACGTCACGCTCAAACTCGTGCCCGCCGTCCCCTTGCCACCCGCCTCGGTGAACGGCGTGCCCGTCACCGTGTGCGTGCCATTCGCAATCTCACCGCCGTAGGTGTCGCCCACCGGCCCGCCGAACAACTCATACGGCGCGTCGGATTCCGTGCGGAAGTTCGTCTTCCCCGCAAAACCGATCCGCACACTCCCGACCTTCCCTGGATTCGTGTTCACCCGAATGCTCAGGTTCTTTGTCGGCAACGCCGCCCGCGAAATCACCGCGCCGTTCGCGATGTTCTCATAGCCCGCGATCGGCTTGTTCGTGTCCGCATTCATCAACGTGAAGCTCGTCACCGCCTGCGCCACCGCCGGCGCCGCGCTCACGTTCACGAGCACCGACGCCGACGTCGTCTTCGCGCCTTTGTTGTCGATCGCTCGCGCCGTGATCGTCTGTGCGCCGACAGGCACATTGTTCCACACGAAGCTATACGGGCTCGTCGTGTCGCTCCCCAGCACACTGCCGCCGCCGAGAAACTCCACCTTGCTCACGCTGCCGTCGCTGTCCGCCGCCGTCGCCGTGATCGTCAGCGACGCCGGCGCTGTCAGTGAAACATTCGCCGCGGGCGACGTGATCGCCACGGTCGGCGCCTTGTTCGCCGGCGCCTCCGGCTTGGGTTCGGGTTTCGGCTCCGGCTGCGGCTCGGGTTTCTGCCCGCCGCCCGTGTTGATTTTCTTGATCGTGAACGTGTCGCGTTTCGCGCCGCTCTTGTCGAGATACGTCACGTCCAGCTGATTGCCGTCGAAATCCATCACGAGCGATCCCATCACCGCCATCGAGGTGTGCATCACCGGATGATTCGGCGCATTTCCGCCGACCTTCCCCGACGCTCCCGCCACCACGTAAACCGTCCCCGAAAACGCCTTGTCGCTCATGTCCTTCAGATAAGCGCCATCGCCGCCCACGCGGCCGTTGCCCTTCTGCACGATCATCGTGTTCTTGTCGAACGTGTCGGACTTTCCGTAGTGCCCGTTCACGAAGTGCGATCGCTGATACACGTGCGCGTGTCCGCTGATCACGAGATCCACGCCATACGCTTCCAAGATCGGATTCATGTTCTCCCGCACCTGGCGCATGTTGATCACCTTGTCCGAGTGCTCCGTCCCGCGCGTATACGGCGGATAGTGCACCACCGCGATCGTCCAGTCCTTCTTGTTGGCCGCGAGGTCCTTCTTCAGCCACTCGAGCTGCGGCGAGCCCACCGACCGATCCGACTGAAACACTTCCAAAATCACGAAGTGAATGTTGCCGTAGTCGAAAGAGTAATACGACTCCGTCCCCGACGCCACGCCGCCCGCCTCGCCTTTCGTCGGATACGTGTGCTGCACGAAATACGGGCCCTTCTGCGTCGCCGCGTTCGATGCGCCACCTTCGTGGTTTCCAAACGCCGTCCACAACACCGACTTCTTCAACATGTCCGGATAAATCGCGAAGAGCTTCGCGGTGAACTCGAAGTCGTTCCCGTTGTTCATCGCGTTGTCGCCGTTCATCAGCCACAGGTCCGTGTGACGGCTCCCGGTAAATTTGTAGTAAGCGTCGCGCACCTGCTTCTGCTCCGGCTTGCCCGTGCCCGGATCGCCGAGCAACCACACGCGCGTCGGCTTCGCGCCCGTCGGCGCCGTCACGAAGAAGCAATCCGTCCCGCTCTCCAGCGTCTCGTCCGCATCGCCCACCGAGTAGAAATACTTCGTGTTCGGCTGCAGGCCCGTGATGCGCACTTCGTGCTCGTTCGTCTTCGTCATGCTCGCGATCTTCTGCGAGAGATTCCCCGCCGACGTCCCATAGTGAACCACGCTTTCCGTGTTCCCATCGGTCCGCCAGCGCACGGTGACTGACGTCGTGTCGCCGTTCTGCAGGTAGGGCCCGCGTTTCAGCGTGGCCGCATTCAAAAGGGACAACGGCAAAAACGTCAGCCCGAGTATTACGAGGATTCTCTTATACATTGCGAGGGCTCTGGCCCCTATGATCGGCGCAATGTTCCGGGAAACCTTGTTTATAATCTGCGAAACAAAACTCCAAAACCTCCGCTCGCCCCGGCGCATCCCTTCCTCACGATCCGCGTCTCAGCTCCACTCATGAAAGCCCCGCTCCTGCGTCTCCTTGCTCTTCTTTCGTTTGCGTTCAGCGCGTCGCTTTTCCGCGCCGTCGCCGCCGAGCCCGTCACGCCCGACGCCCTTCCCGAAACCCGCGCGCTCCTCCAGCTCCTCTACGATCTGTCCGGCAAACACCTGCTCACCGGCCAGCACAACTACCCCAACATCAAGGACCGCAACACCCGCTTCGCCGCCGAATTCACCGGCAAACATCCCGCCGTCTTCTCGATCGACATGGGCCACGCCCGCGCCGGCGACACCGACTCCTACCTCGCGCGCCCCGACATCGTCCAGGAAGCCATCCGCCAGCATCGCATGGGCGCGCTCGTCACCATCTGCTGGCACGCCGTCCCGCCCACCGCCGACGAACCCATCACCTTCTCTCGCCAACCCAACAGCGACCCCGCGCGCCTCACCTCCGTCCAAGGCAAACTCCTCGACGAACAATTTCGCGACGTCCTCACCCCCGGCACCGCACTCCACACCAAATGGACGCAGCAGGTCGACGCCATCGCCGTCTTCCTCAAACAACTCGAAGAAGCCCGCGTCCCCATCCTCTGGCGCCCCTACCACGAAATGAACGGCGACTGGTTCTGGTGGGGCGGCCGCACCGGCGAATACTCCACCAAGCGCCTCTGGCAGCAGATCTTCGACCGCTACGTCCACCACCACAAACTCAAGAACCTCGTCTGGGTCTGGAACGTCGACCGCCCCTCGCGCCCCGGCATGGAACACGAGAACTACTTCCCCGGCTCCGACTATCTCGACGTCGTCAGCTTCGACGTCTACGGCAACGACTTCGCCCAGTCCTACTACGACGGCCTCGTCAAACTCGCCGCCGGCAAACCCCTCGCCCTCGCCGAAGCCGGCAACCCGCCCTCCCTCGAAATCCTCGACCGCCAGCCGCTCTGGACCTTCTACGTCGTCTGGGCCGGCATGACGCGCAACACCACCCGCTCCGACTACGAGCGCCTCTTCCACGACCCGCGCGTCCTCAACCTCGACGACCCCGCCTACGCCACCGCACTCTCGACCTACCGAAAATCCATCCACCTCCCCCCCATCGCCTTCGCACCGCTCCCGCGCACCTTCACCGGCCTCTGGACCCTCGACGGCAACCGCACCCACATCGGTCGCGCCGGACTCAGCTCGCTCCCCGCCTACCTCGAAGTCTCCCACCGCGGCAACGAACTCAAAATCCGCGGCACCCGCATCACCGAGTGGGGCGACAACCAGCACACCGAGGAAACGCTCCTCCTCGACGGCACCGAAACGAAATCCAACCACCGCACCGCCCGTGCCCGCCTCGACGCATCCACAAATCAACTACACATCGATTCCACCGTCACCTTCTCTTGGGCGCCCGACAACCCCGTCACCACGCAGGAAACCTGGTCCCTCTCCCCCGACGGCCGCGACCTCATCATCACGCGCCGCTCCACCTCCCGCCAAGGCCACCAAATCTCCACCGCCGTCTACACCCAAAGGTAGAACGAAGCGCCCCCGCCAAGCCATCGTCCGCCTCCCACCCCAAAACCGAAACCGAAATCTCAAAACCCAAAACCATGAACCCCGCCGAAACGGCCCGCCCCACCGCCCACCAATTCCCCCAAGAGCTCCTCGACCTCTACGACTACTACGTCCACGGCCAGCTCGATCGCCGCGCCTTCCTTCAACGCGCCGCCAAATTCGCCGTCGGCGGCCTCACCGCCGTCTCGCTGCTCGAGATGCTCAGCCCCAAATACGCGCTCGCCGCCCAGGTCCCGACCGACGACACCCGCGTCACCACCGAATACCTCAAATACCCCTCGCCCGACGGCTCCGGCGAAATGCGCGGCCTCTTCGCCAAACCCGCCCACGCCACCGGCAAACTTCCCGGCATCGTCGTCGTCCACGAAAACCGCGGCCTCAATCCCTACATCGAAGACGTCGTCCGCCGCGCCGCCGTCGCCGGCTTCGTCGCCTTCGGCCCCGACGCGCTGTATCCAGTCGGCGGTTACCCGGGCAACGATGACGAAGGCCGCACGCTGCAGGCCAAACTCGACCGCAACAAGATCGTCGAAGACTTCGTCGCCGCCGTCCGCTTCCTCCACGCCCACCCCGACTGCAACGGCTCCCTCGGCGTCGTCGGCTTCTGCTTCGGCGGCTGGATGTCCAACCTCCTCGCCTCCCGCCTCCCCGATCTCGTCAAAGCCGCCGTTCCCTACTACGGCGGACAAATCTCCGCCGACGAGGCCGCGCACATCAAAGGCAAGCTCCTCCTCCACTACGCCGAACTCGACACCCGCGTGAACCAGGGCTGGCCCGACTACGAGAAGGCGCTCCGGCAACACGGCATCGACTACACGATGCACATGTATCCAGGAGTTAATCACGGCTTCCACAACGACACCACGCCGCGCTACGACGAAAAAGCCGCCGCGCTCTCCTGGCAGCGCACGCTCGCCTTCTTCCGCGCCCACCTCTGATCCGCCCGCGCGCTCGCTTTCCCGGAACAACTTCCGTTTCCAACGCACTCTTCCTCATCCAGCGGAACGCCACCCCAAACGAGGAGGAAGTAACATGGCCAAACGAGCATCCGCAAAAAGCAAGTCCGCGAGCCGCGGCCGCGCCACCGGCGCCACGCGTCGCACCAAGTCCAAATCGACACGTGCGTCGACCGGCACCCGCAAGCGCAGCGCCGCCGCCAAATCCGCCGCGCGCTCCCGCTCACCCGACAAAGCCAAAGCCCCAAAGAATCGCCCCGCCGCGAAGCGCGCCAACCCCGCCAGCAAGGGCGCCCGCACCACGAAAAAGTCGGCTGGCAAAAAACGCTAGAACGACGCGCCCAACATAACTCCACCGACGCGCGGCAGCGCCGGTAGAGCGCGTTCCGGTCCGCCCTCTGCGGACCCCAGCAGCCCCCTTCACTCCTCGGGCGCTCCTTTCCCCGGCGCCCATGCATTGTGATGCCCTGACGCCGCCCCGTTCGTCGCGAATTCACCCCATTCCAACGCGCAAAGCTGGAATTTCGACTCTCCCCGGCCAACGTCGCTCGTCCCGCCGCCGATTGAGCGATCGCCCCCCACCCCTCTCACCCGAGCTCGACTCGCTCGACGGAGAATGGGTTCGCATCAAACGCCCTTCCCCGCACGAACACCCGCTGCGCGATCGCACCATCCGTCTTCTTGGCGTCCCGTTCTTCGGTCTCATCATCCCGCGCGTCTCCGGCAACTTCGCGCACCTCGGCCCCGCCGACGCCGCTTACTGGCTCGGCACCGCTTGGTTCATCGTGCTCTCGCTCACGCTCTGGCAGGGCAACCGCACCATCCACTACTGGCTCCGCAATCGCATCGAACGCCTCCAGCGCCCCGTCTGGAAATTCGCCGCCCTCCTCGCCACCAACATCCTCTTCACCATCCCCGCGAGCATCGCGATGTTCGCCGCTTGGTATCTCGTCGGCCCTTTCGACGTCATCGACTGGCCCGCGCTCGGACGCGCCACCGCCTTCAGCGCCGCCGCCGTCCTCTTCGTCTCCCACGCCTACGAAACCGTTTTCCTGATCCACGACCGCCGCGACGAACGCATGCACGCCGCCCTCGCCGAGCGCGCCCGCTGGCAGGCCGAACTCAGCACGCTCAGGGGCCAGCTCGCGCCCCACTTCCTCTTCAACTGCCTCAACACCCTCTCCGTCCTCATCGCCGAGGAGCCGCGCACCGCCCGCAAGTTCAACCTCCACCTCGCCAACCTCTGCCGCTACCTCCTCGCGCACAAGGAGCACGACCTCGTCTCCCTCGACGAGGAACTCGCCTTCTTCGCCGAATACGTCGCGCTCGCCCGGATCCGCCACCGCGACGCCCTTGAGATCGTGTATCGAAATTTCAACGACACCCGCTCCTTCCGGCTTCCTCCCGCCTCCCTCCAGCTTCTCCTCGAAAACGTCCTCAAGCACAACGCCTGCAGCCCCGAGCATCCGCTCCCCGTCGAACTCGCGCTCGAGGACGGCCTGCTCACCGTGAGCAATCCCCTCCGCTCCCCCTCCACGCCACCCCGCAACACCGGCACCGGCCTCCGCAATCTCCGCGACCGCTTCCGCCTCGTCACCCAGCGCGAAATCGCCGTCCAACGCACCCCCACCCACTTCCGTGTCACCCTGCCGCTCGTCCGCACGTAGCGCGTGGCCGAAAAGCGGAAAGCGTGAGCTTTCCGCCTCCTTCACTTCCCCACCGGCACCCAGATTTCGATATCCCCGCGCCCGCGGACCGGATCAAACCCACGACCATACCGCTCGAGAAACGCCGGCACGTCGTCGTCCTCCGCCAACGCCCGCCGCAATCGCGGCATCCACTCGCGCTGAATCCCCTCGATCGTCCCCACCACCTTCGACACGTGCCCGACGTGCTCGAACACCGCATACTCCAGCGCCGGAACCTCCAGCCGATCGAGATCCTCCGTCGCCGCACTCCCGTCCACCTCCACCGCCGCCATATAATCGAAACCCGACCCGCCTTCGCACGGCCGCACGCACACGCCATACGCCGCGCCTTCGATCTCTCCCGGCACCGCCCCGAGCAGCGGCGCAAACCGCGACCACAACGCCGGAATCCCGCTCATCGTCGCCTCCGTAAAATGCTCCCGAATCCCCGCGAGCGCCATCGGTCCACGCCGCACAAATCGCGGCGCCTTCACCGCCGCCTGCTTCTTCGTCTGTTCGTTCATCGTCTTCCTCCAGAATGTTGAGCTTGGTTTCTCTCACGACGACCGACGCGCCCTCGTTCGGACACTCTCCCGAACCATTTTCCCACGCGTTCCGAAAATTGACCGCCCCTTGTCCGTCCGCACGCTCCTCAACCGTCGTCCCCTCGAACAACCTCACTCCCATGCCCACCAATCCCTACCTCCTCATCTTCCGCGAAACGTCCCCCGACGCCTACAAGTCCCTCTCGCCCGAACAACGTCAGCAACTCCTCGACCGCTGGAACGCCTGGTATGACGGCCTCGCCGCCGCCGGCAAAGTCCAGCACGGCCATCCGCTCGAACCCGAAGGCCGCATCGTCTCCGCGCGCGGCGAACGCGTCGTCGACGGTCCCTTCGCCGAAGCCAAGGAAGCCATCGGCGGTTATTTCTTTCTCACCGTTTCCTCGATCGAGGAAGCCACCGAGATCGCAAAACAGTGCCCGAGCCTCTCCCTCGGCCTCGTCGTCGAGGTCCGCCCCGTCGCCGAATTCTGCGCCACGCTCGGCGTCCGCGGCCGCGCCGCCACCGCCTCCGCCTAAACCTTCGGTGGAGCCCGACGCCCGCGTCGGGCTTCCCTTCGCCTTCCACCGCGCCACCTCATGCCCGACCCCACGCAAACCTCCCACCTGGTCGAGCACTTCTTCCGCCACGAAACCGGCCGCCTCCACGGCACGCTGATGCGGCTCTTCGGCCCGCAAAACCTCTCGCTCATCGAGGACGTCGCGCAAGAAGCCCTCCTGCGCGCCCTCCGCACCTGGTCCATCGGCGGCTTCCCCGCCAATCCGTCCGCCTGGATCACGCGCGTCGCCATCAACCTCGCCCGCGACGCCCTCCGCCACCGCCGCATGTCCGCCGACAAGGAAGCGGCCATCATCACGCACCTCGAACAACTCGTCCCCGACCCGCCGCCCAACGGCCAGAGCGATTACGTCATCCGCGACGACACGCTTCGGCTCATGTTCGTCTGCTCGCCACCCCGACACTTCCCGCCGACGCCCAGGTCATCCTCGCGCTCAAGATGCTCTGCGGCTTCAGCACCGGCGAAATCGCGCGCGCCTTCCTCGCTAACGAAGCCGCCATCGAAAAACAACTCACGCGCACCAAGAACCGTATCCGCGAATCGAATATCGCCTTCGAACTCCCCGAAGGCACCGATCTCGCCGATCGCCTCGACGGCGTCCTCGCCACGCTCTACCTCCTTTTCAACGAGGGCTACAAAGCCTCCGCCGGCGAACGCCTCCTCCGCGAGGAGCTCTGCCACGAAGCCATCCGCCTCGGCTCGCTCCTCGTCGCCCACCCCGCCGGCAACGTCCCGCGCGCGCACGCCCTTCTCGCGTTCATGCTGCTCACCGCCGCGCGTTTTCCCGCGCGCCTCGGCGACGACGGCGATCTCCTCCGCCTCGACGACCAGGACCGTTCGAAATGGGACTACACGCTCATCGAACGCGGCCTCCTCCACCTCGCCCAATCCGCCCAAGGCACCGAGCTCAGCGAATACCACCTCCAGGCCGGCATCGCCGCCTGCCACTGCACCGCCGCCGACAGCGAGTCCACCGACTGGCCGCGCATCCTCCGTCACTACGACGACCTTCACGGCCTCAAGCCTTCGCCTTTCGCCGCACTCAGTCGCGCCGTCGCCGTCGCTCACGTTCACGGCCCCCAGGCCGGACTCGACACCATCGACGAAATTCCGCAGCGCGCGAAACTCGAATCGCACTACCTGCTCCACTCCGTCGTCGGCGAACTCCACTGGCGTCTCGGCCAGCACGCCGCCGCCGCCGAAAGTTTCCGCCGCGCCCTCGAACTTTCCCGCGTCGGCCCGGAACAACTCTACCTCACCCGCAAACTCGAGAGCCTCCCCGTCAGCTAAACCGTCCCCCCAACACCTCGCCCTGCTCCCCGCCGCCCGCCGCTTCCTCCTCCGGCGGCGTCAGCGCGAAAAACGTATTCCCCGCGTTCACTTCGCGGATCGCATTCGGCACGTTCAACAGCGACGTGTGCTTGCAGATAAATCCGAGCGCGCCGCACGCCAGCGCCTGCTCCACACCCGTGTCATCCCCTTCCGCCGACACGATCAACACATTCGTCTCGCCCAGCTCCGCCTTGATCAGACGCGTCGCTTCGAGCCCGCTCATGTTCGGCATCATGATGTCCATCACCACCACGTCCGGCTTGAGCGACTTCGCCATCTCCACCGCCTCGACGCCGTCCCGCGCCTCGCCCAGCAGCTGAATGTCGTCCTCGAACTCGAGCAGGATCTTCAATCCTTCCCGCAAAGGTTCATGGTCGTCGGCAATCAAGACTCGGATGGGCTCTGGCATTTGGAAAACCTTCAACGGACACCAAATCGGCCATTAGGTATCGGGAAAACAGCCAGACCACGTAAAACTTTTTCACCCGGCGCAAGTTGCCGGCGTTTGAAGGATCGCCGCACCCCGCGGTGTTGAGCCCGTCGTCTCCGCCGTCCTCCGGCCCGCCCCAATCCCGCCCACCCCACGCTCATGCCCTCCGCCCACGTCCTTCTCCCGCTCCTCGCCGCCGCCCTCTTCTCCTCCGCCACCGCCGCGCCCTACACGTTCACCCACTCCGAAATTCGCGACCTCCCCACTTCCGCCAACGGTCGCACCTACCAGCTCTACATCGGCTACCCCGCCGCCTACTTCTCCCAACCCACGCGCAAATTCCCCACGCTCTACTTCGTCGACGCCTACTGGGACTTCGCGCTCCTCTCCACCGTCGCCGGCAATCTCCGCGTCGACAACGCCGTGCCCGACCTGCTCCTCGTCGGCATCGGCTACGCCGGCGAAAATCCCGACGTCGACCGCCTCCGCTCCCTCGATCTCACTCCCGGCAGCGATCCCTTCTTCGATCCCTCCGGCCAGCGCACTGGCCACGCCGACGAGTTTCTCTCCGTCCTCGAAAACGAAATCATTCCGCTCGCGGAACGCGACTACCGCGCCGATCCCACTTTCCGCGTCCTCGCCGGCAACTCCTTCGGCGGCCTGTTCACCAGCTACACCGCCTTTCACCGCCCCACCCTCTTTCAAGGCTACATCGCCTCCGCCCCCACCCTGTGGTGGCGAAACAACTACGTCCATTCCCTCGAAGCCGCCTACGCCCAGTCCCACACCACCGCACCCCGGCCGTCTCTACCTCGCCTACGCCTCCGAAGACGCGCCCCAGATGGTCAGCTCCGCCCGCGCGCTCTACCGCCAGATCAGGTCCCGCGCGTATTCCGATTTTCCCGTCGCCCTCCGCGAAATGAAGGGCGAGCGCCACTCCAGCCTCAAACCCGAAGCCTACACCCGCGGCCTCCGCTTCGTCTTCGCCCCGCGCGCCCCCTCGCCCGCCCTCGACGCCACCTCAATGCCGTCCCCGCTCATCGCCCTCGCCACACGCGGCCGCGTCGGCACCGGCGATGACGTCATGATCGCCGGGTTCGTGATCAATGGCTTCGATCCCAAACGCGTCCTCGTCCAGGCCGGCGGCCCTGTGCTCTCCCGCCTCGGCGTCTCCGGCGTCCTCGCCGACCCCGTCCTCCGCGTCCACGCCGCCAACGGCACCGTCCTCGCCGAAAACGACAACTGGTCCAACAACGCCACCGTCGCCTCCGCCGTCGCCCAAACCGGCGCCACCGCCTTCGCCCCCGACAGCCTCGACGCCTCCCTCGTCCTCACGCTCGAACCCGGCGCCTACACCGCCGTCGTCTCCGGCCGCGACGCCTCCACCGGCAACGCCCTCGTCGAGATCTACGAACTCCCCTAACCGTCGATCTTCCCACCCCGCGCCTCTGCAAGCATCCACTTGGTTTTGGCCCGCTGGTGTTTCTCTGGAGCTTGGTCCTTGGAGCTTTCCTATCCCGTTCTCTCCGACCCTCTCATCCCTCCCTCGCGCATTCCCTCCTCACTCTCCTCGCGCACCGCTCCCGCGAATCCCAGTTGCGCCAGCGCCTGACTGATCCGCTGCCGCCGCAAATCCAACCGCGCATCCTTCCCCAACACGCCCACAAACGTGTTGCCCGCCGCCACCTCGCGCACCGCCGTCGGCACATTCGGCAGCGACGTATGCTTCGCCACATACGCGCTCGCTCCCGCCTTCAACGCCTCGCGCACCTGATGCTCGTCCGGCGTCGCCGACACCACCAGCACATGCGTCGCCGGCAACTCCCGCCGAATCTCGCGCGTCGCCTCGATCCCGCCCAACAGCGGCATCGCGATGTCCATGATCACCACATCCGGCTTCAACTTCCGCGCCAGCCGCACCGCCCCCCTCCCATCCGCCGCCTCGCCCACCACCGCGATCCCTTCCTCGAACTCCAGCAACAATCGCAATCCCTTGCGCAGGATCGCGTGGTCGTCGGCAATCAGCACCGTGATGTCTTTCATGACACGAACGCTTCGACGCACCAGCCGCCGAGGCCGGCACTCAACCTAACATCCCCACCCACCGCGCGGCATCGGGCGGAATACCGAACCACCTTCCTTCACATTTTTTTCGCGCCCTCGCCTCGCCCTTCCCAACGCTCACTCACCCGCTGATCTCCCAACACCCACCCATGCCCCAACGCATCGTCCCCCTCCTACATTTCCTCGCCTTCTCCGCCTGCGTCTTCAGCGCCCACGCCACTCCCGCCACCGACAAAGCCCGCGTCCTCGTCCTCACCGACATCTCCAACGAACCCGACGACGAAGAGTCCCTCGTCCGCTTTCTCGTCTACGCCAACGAATACAACATCGAAGGCCTCGTCGCCACGACCTCCACCTGGCTCCGCGAGAAACCACGCGAAGACCTCATCCGCCGCCAGCTCGCCGCCTACGCCGAGGTCCAGCCCAACCTCCTCGTCCACGCGCCCGATTTTCCGTCCGCCGAACAACTCGCCGCCGTCACCGCCACCGGCCAGCCCGGCTACGGCCTCGCTCACGTCGGTCCCGACCAATCCACCCCCGGCTCCCGCCTCCTCGTCTCCGCCATCGAAAAACCCGATCCACGCCCGCTCTGGATCACCGTCTGGGGCGGCGCCAACACCCTCGCCCAAGCCCTCCACGACCTCCGCACTTCGCTCTCCCCCGCCGACCTCGCCACCGCAATTTCCCGCCTCCGCATCTACGCCATCTCCGACCAGGACGACTCCGGTTCTTGGATACGCCGCGAATTTCCCGATCTCTTCTACATCGTCTCGCCCAGCACCCAGGACGAAAAGGAATACTGGCGCGCCACCTGGACCGGCATCTCCGGCGACCGCTTCTACCGCAACGCCCCCGGCCACCACTTCCACCTCGTCGACAACCCCTGGCTCGCCGCCAACATCATCCACCACCACGGCCCGCTCGGCGCCCTGTATCCACCGTTCGCCTACATCATGGAAGGCGACACGCCTTCCATCCTCGGCCTCATCCGCAACGGCCTCGGCTGGACCGAATCCCCCGACTACGGCGGCTGGGGCGGCCGCTACGTCCTCTACCGCGCCCACGGCGAAACGCGCCCCATCTGGACCAACAACGCCACCAGCCGCGATACCGTCACACTCCCCGACGGCCGCACCGACACTTCCGATCCCGCCACCATCTGGCGCTGGCGCGAACATTTCCAAAACGACTTCGCCGCCCGCCTCGACTGGTGCGTCACCCCCACCTTCGCCGACGCCAACCACAACCCCGTCGTCGTCCTCAACCGCGACACCATCCGCCACGTCCTCCACCTCTCCGCCGCCCCCGGCACCGCGATCGACCTCTCCGCCGAAGGCACCGCCGATCCCGACCACGACTCGCTTTCTTTCAAATGGTGGATCTACCCCGAACCCGGCACCCTCCCCGGCGCCACGCTCTCCACCACCGACGGCCTCACCACCACCGTCCAACTCCCGCCCGACCGCCGCGGCACCGTCCACGTCATCCTTCAAGTTACCGACACCGGCACCCCCGCCCTCACCTCCTACCGCCGCGCCATCATTTCATCTGAATAGCGCTGGGAGGGCGCCGCCCCGTCGCCGCGCATTTCACTCCTTACCCGTATCTCCCTCCCGCTGTGGTCCAATCCCTTTCTCCCTCACCCCCACCGCACACAACCCCACCCGAAACCCAATCGTATAATCCCGCCGCCCTGCCGATCCGCCCGCTCGCGCCGCCGGCCGACACACCGCCGCCCCCGTTCGCCAACTCCCGCCGCGCGCCATCCGAAAATACCCGCGCTCCGGCCCCGTCGGATCCGTCTCCGCCGTCCGCGCATAATCGCCATACCAATCCCGACACCACTCGAGCACGTTCCCGAGCATGTCGTGAAGCCCCCACGCATTCGGCTTCTTCTGCGCCACGCGATGCGTGATCCCCCCGCTGTTCTCCTCATACCACGCCACTTCATCCAAATACGCCCGCGCCCCTTCCATCCCCGCGCGACACGCATACTCCCACTGCGCCTCCGTCGGCAGCGTGTAAACATATCCCTCCGGCAACCTCCCCGCCGCCCGCTCTCGCTCCGTCAATTTTTCGCACCACGCCATCGCATCAAGCCACGACACCCGCTCCACCGGCGCGTCCGCCCCCACCTCCGTGAACCGGCTCGGATTCGTCCCCGCCACCGCCTGATACTGCGCCTGCGTCACCTCCGTCCGCCCGATCCAGAACCCTTTCGTCAACGTCACCGATCTTTGAATACCCTCCGCCTTGTCGCGCCCCCACTCGTCCTCGGGACTCCCCATCGTAAACGTCCCCGGCGCGATCCACCCCATCTCGATCCCCGCGTCCTCGATCGCGAAATCCTTCCCCGCCTCCGCCGGTCCCCCCACGCACGCGACGCCAGCCCAAGCCAGCGCCGCGATCGTTTTCCAAAAACCTCCCGCCATCCCGCGCCCCTCAGCTTTCCGGCGCCCAACGATACGCGCGCAGCACGTTGTCGTTCATCAACGGGACCAGCATCTCCTTCTTCTCCACGATGTATTCATGATCCGCCGTGCCTTTCACGAGCTTCATCACCGGCGTCACTTTCCCCTCCGCCGACACATGCAGCACGTCGCCCGAAATCCAGTCCGTCACCGTGTATCCATTTTTCCCATCCGGCTCGATCCCGTCCACATGACACACCGGTTCGCTGCCGATCCGGCTCAGCGACTTGTCCTTGAACGAAAGGATCGAGATGTGCCCCAGCTGCTCCTTTCCGTCCGCACCACGCACCGTCCATCCGCCCAACAACAACCGATCCTTCTCCGCCCGCAGTCCGTTGATCCAACCCGTCTTCGACCGATCCAACTTCGTCCACGATTCAAACTTCCCTCCGCTCAACCGAAAAATCTCCCCCAGCCTTCCGCTGCTCACATAAACATTCCCTTCCGGATCCGCCGTGCAGTCGTTGAAATCCCCCGGCCCGTCCTCCGGCGCATACCGCCCCACCACCTTCCCCGCCGCCACATCGATCTCCACGAGATCCCTGTCGTCGCCGACATACAGCCGCCCGTTCGCCAGCGCCAAACCCTTCGGATTGTCGAACCCCGTCACCCACCTCGGCTCGAGAATCTTCCCGTCCACGCTCACACGACTGATGAACCCATCGCCCACCGTCTGCCCCTCGCCGTGCGTCCCCATGTTCGAAACGTAGAGAACCTCCCGCGTTTCGTCATACACCACCGACTCCGGTCCGACGAATCCCTTCGCCTCCCAGATCAATTCCGGCGCCGCCGCAGCCAGCCCGGACATTAAAGCCAAAAACACGACGATGGATTTCTTCATAATGGGGTAAGGGGTAGGTGATTCCTAACGCCCGCGCCTGACGCCGCAACCACCCATCGGTTGCACGCCCCGCTCCTCCGCGCCCTCCCTTTCCTCCCGCTAAAACAAAACCACCTCTCCGCATCCTCCCTCTCCCTCGCCTCGTCCTTCACCCCACACCCCACCCCATGCGCTACATCGATTCCCACATGCACTTCTGGGACCGCGACCTCATGCCCTACACCTGGCTGCACGAGGTCCCGTCCATCTGGCACCGCCACACCCCCGAAAACCTCCACGCCGAAGCCGCCGCCGATCTCCCCGATAAAATCGTCTTCGTCGAAGCCGGCGCGCCCGCCGCCGCCGAACTCGCCTGGGTCGAACAACTCGCCGCCACCGAACCCCGCCTCGCCGCCCTCGTCCCGCGCCTCCTCGTCGATCGCGGCCCGCAAACCACCGCCGACATCGCCGAGCTCACCCGCCACCCGCTCGTCCGCGGCGTCCGCCACCACTTCGAACACGAGTCCGTCGATTTCTGCGCCCGCCCCGAATTCATCGCCGGCGTCCGCCAGCTCGCCACCGCAAATCTCTCCTTCGACATCTGCTGCAAACACCCGCAGCTCCCCGCCGTCATCGCCCTCGTTCGCGCCTGTCCCGACGTTCAATTCATCCTCGACCACGCCGGCAAACCTGGCATCCGCACCGCCCTCCTCGATCCTTGGCGCGAACACATCCGCCAGCTCGCCGCGCTCCCCAATATCGTCTGCAAATTCTCCGGCCTCGTCACCGAAGCCGATCACGCCGCCTGGACGCCCGAGCAACTCCAGCCCTACGTCACCCACCTCCTCGAAACCTTCGGCCCTGCCCGCCTCCTCTTCGGCGGCGATTGGCCCGTCGCCAAACTCGCCAGCCCCTACCTCCGCTGGCTCGAAACCGCCCGCGCCCTCGTCGCCCACCTCCCCGCCTCCGACCAATCCGCCATCTTCCACGAAACCGCCACCCGCACCTACCGCCTCTAACCCGAAGCGGAACGCGTGAGCGTTTCGCCCCCCTCGAGAATCCCTCCCCCATCCGCCAAAAAAATGTCCACCCCACCCCCGATCGAAAATCGAAATTCCAAAATCGAAAATCCCCTCCCCTTTCCTCGTCTCGGCCTCGGCTGCGGCTTCCCCGCCTTCGCCGGCTTCGCCCCCGCGATCGCCACCATCCACCGCGCCCTCGAACTGGGCATCCATTATTTCGATACATCGCCCCTCTACTGCTCCGGCGCCTCCCAAGCCATCCTCGGCCACGCCCTCACACCCGCGCCGACCACCCGCCACTTCGTCGCCACCAAGGTCGGCCACTTCGCAGTCCCCGCTCACTTCCGCTCCGTCGAAGCGATGCACGTCCAGCTCCGCGAAAACCTCCGCCTTCTCCGCCGCGACTCCGTCGATCTCCTTCAACTCCACGAAGCCGATTGGGACCACTGGTGGCGCGACCGTTCCGACCTGGCCCCATGCGAGCTCTTCGATCTCGAAGCTTCCTTCGATTTCGCCAACGCCCCCGCGCTCCAGTTCCTCCGCGAAGCGAAAGCCGCCGGCCTCTGCCGCCACATCGGCATCACCGGCAACAACGCCCGCCATCTCGCCCGCCTCGTCCGCGAACTGGACGGGCTCGATTCCGTTCTCGTCGCCTACAACTACCACCCGCTCAACCTCACNGCNCGCGANACCGTCATNCCCGCCGCCGCCGAAAAAGCACATGGCCGTCNTCATCGCCGGCCTCTTCACTTTCATCTATCCGNCTCCCCGCCGGCTGGCGCACCGANGGNACCTACTTCCGCCCCCGCGCNGACGCNCAGCTCNCCGCNCTCCACCAACTCCAGCGCGAAACCAACCTCCCGCTCGCCGAACTNGCCGTCCGTTTCGTCGCCCACGACCCGCGCCTCACCACCACGCTCCTCGGNGCCTGCCANCCGCACGAAATCGAACAAACCGTCGCCGCCTTCCACGCCGGCCCGCTCCCGCCCGACCTCCACGCCGCCCTCGAATCCATCGCGCGCATGTAGCTCTTTCACCCCATGAAACTCCGATCCCATCTCCTCGCCCCCACCTTCTTTTTTCTCTTCGCCTTCGTCTCCGCCCAACCCGCCACCCTCCCCAACATCACTCTCACTCCCTCCGAAATCATCCCGCTCTGGCCTCACACCCCGCCCGGCGAATCCGCCCCGCTCTCCCCCGAACACGTCCTCCCCGACCGCCCGCGCCCGTTCGACCAAATCACCAACGTCTCCGTCCCCACGCTCTCCGTTTTTCTCCCGCCCGCCGACCAACGCACCGGCACGGCCGTCCTCGTCATCCCCGGCGGCGGACTCGAACGCCTCGCCCTTGAACACGAGGGCTACGAGGTCGCCGAATGGCTCAACGCCCACGGCCTCGCCGCCTTCCTCCTCAAATACCGCGTCCCACCCCGCGACCCCGCCAAACGCTGGCGCTCCGGTCTCCAGGACGCCCAGCGCGCCATGTCCCTCATTCGCGCCCGCGCCGCCGACTGGCACGTCGACCCGTCTTCCGTCGGCACCGTCGGCTTCTCCGCCGGCGCCGAAATCAACGTCCTCCTCTCCACGTATCATAAATCTGGAGACCGCCAATACCCGCGCATCGACGCCGCCGACGAATTCTCCACCCGCCCCGATTTCAACCTCGCCCTCTACGGCGGCGGTTTCGCCGACGTCCGCGCCAACACCCTCCGCGACGACATCCTCTCCCGCCTCGACGCCTCCATCCCGCCCATGTTCGTCGTCCACGCTTTCGACGACTACGCCCAAAGCTCCCTCATCCTCCTGCAGGCGCTCAAACGCGCCAACATCCCCTCCGAACTCCACCTCTTCGCCGCCGGCGCCCACGGCTTCGGCGTCCGCGAGTCCGGCCTCCCCGTCGCCCGATGGCGCCACCTCGCCCTCGACTGGCTCCGCTGGCAGGGATTTTTGGATACACCCGCGATTCGCGACTACGCCTCCGCCTTCTTCCGCGCCTACGACACCCGCGCCGCCTCGCTCCCGCGCTTCTCCGCCACGCCCGCGCTCACGCTCGACCACGCCTTCGCCGCCCAACGCCGCATCGTCCGCGCCGAACTCGCCCGCGGCGCCGAGATCGCCGGCTACAAAGGCGCCTTCGCCACCGCCGCCGCCCAGCAATCCGGCAATCTCGACGGCCCGCTCCACGGCGTCCTTTTCAAATCCGGCCGCATCGACACCTCTTCCACGCCCACCATCGTCACCCTCGAACCCAACCGCCCGCTCTACATCGAAACCGAAATCGGCTTCGTCATCGCCACCGACATCGGCACGCAGCTCACCACGCCGCGTCAGGCGCTCACCACCATCGAAGCCGTCGCCCCCGTCATCGAACTTCCCGTCAATCTCGCCGCCGTCACCGACGGCACCTTCACGCCCGCCGACCTCGTCGCCGGCAACGGCGGCTCCGACCGCTACATCGTCGGACCCGCCATTTCGCCCAAAGATCTCGGCGACCTCGACGCGCTTCCCATCACGCTTCGCCGCGGCGACGAAACGCTCCACGAAACCACCGGCGGCATCGTCGCCCGCGGCACCGCGCAACACCTCATGGCGATGATCAACCAGATCGTCGCCCAGGGCCGCGTCCTCCACCGCGGCGATCTCATCATCACCGGCGCGCTTCCCCGCCCGCACCCGTCCCAGCCCGGCCACTACACCGCCGACTTCGGTCCCCTCGGCCGCATCGATTTCGAGCTACGGTAAATTCTCCGACGCCGCACCGCCTGCTTTCCCGCAGGTCCGTTCACCCCTTCGAAGCTGACCCGCGTCCCCGTTCGTCCACTGTCGCGGCGCTTCCCCCATGAATATCATCGCTTCCGCGTCGCACCCCTTGCGCGGCGAAACCCTGAAACTCGCCGTCCCCGACTCCATCCCGCCGCCCGCGAAATCGGACAGCCGGGAACTACTCAAAGCCGCCTCCCTCGCCGTCGGAAAACACTACTCGGTCGGCAAACTCGCGCTGAAGAGCTGGCAGCTCACCACGCTGCCCCACCAAATGCCACCGGACCAGCTCACCGGCTTCCTCGCCCAAAACAATCTCCCGGCCCCCCACGCCTCGCGCATCGCCGAAGACCTCCACCCGATTCTCAACCACCCCGCCACCCGCGGCATCCTTTTCGGCATCTCCGGCGGCTCCATCGTTTACCTCATCGTCGAAAAAACCAGCTGGCCTCGCCGCAAGGTCTGGACCGTCACCCTCGCGTCCGGCCTCGCGATCAGCGCGCTCTACTTCGTCCTCCGCCACTTCGGTTACATCGTCTGACCGCGCGACACCTCCGCTCGCGCCCCTTCGCGCAACTCCCGCCGCCGCGCCGCCAACTCCTCCAGCGTCGCCCCCAACTCCGCGGAAATCCTTTCCGCCATCACCACGCCCCACTTCTCCCGCCGCGCCTGATCCAGCCGCTGTTCGAGCCACTCCGCCTGCCGTTCCAGTCGCTCGATCTCTCGAGCCGGCGTGCGCAACGACGGATCGCGCGCCTTCAACAGGCCATTCACATACGCGGCCACGCTGATCGCGAAGACCGCCAGAACCGCAAACGCTTCGGGCATGGGAAACGGGTGTGTGCCTCCCACTCTGCCGCATTTCCGCCCGCCCGCCACTCCGCCGCCGCGTCCCTGGTCAATTATTTCGCCCGCTCGCCCGTCCATTAGTTTCCGCATCTTCATGTCGGTGTCGTCCCTAAAACGAATCCACCGCAGCCCGACGCAGGAGAGCCACGAAAGCCCCCCGCCTCCTATTCGTGTCAATTCGTGTCCCTTCGTGGCTCGCCCCATTCATCCGTGTTCATCCGCGTCCATCCGTGGTTCACTTCCGCTCCGGCAGCGCGAACGCCACATAGGCGTCGCCGCTCTTCGTCCCCATTTTTCCACCGCCGCACGCGATCACAACGAACTGACGCCCGTTGACCTCATACGTCGACGGCGTCGCATAGCCGCCCGCCGGCAGCTTCGTCTTCCACAGCTCTCGGCCGGTCTTCCGGTCAAACGCCCGGAAATGCTCGTCCTTGCTCGCACCGATGAAAATCACGCCGCCCGCCGTCACCACGGGCCCGCCATAATTCTCCGTTCCCGTCGGCGGAATCCCCTGCGCCGTCAACTCCGGCAACTCGCCGAGCGTCGTCGTCCACACGTATTCGCCCGTGTTCAGATCGATCGCGTTCAACGTGCCCCACGGCGGACGCACCGCCGGATAGCCGTCCGGATCGAGAAAACGATTGTAGCCCGTGTGCGTGAACGGCGGCTCGCGGAAGCCGGGCTTGTCCTGATCCGACACATACGTCGTCCACTGCTCCTCGCTCACCTTCTCCTCCTGATCGTTGCTCCGCGCCGGCGCCGGCGACTCCGCCTCGCCGCGAATGAAACCCACCACCGCATGCCGCTGCGCTTCCGACAAAAATCCCCACGGTGGCATCACGTTCCGCCCTTTCGTCACCACCTCGAACGTCTCCTCGCGCGTCAACCGCTGCTCCACGCCGACGAGCGACGGAATGCTCGCCGCCACATTGCCTTCGCGATTCGCGCCATGGCAGCCCGTGCAATTCTGCAGATACACCTGCTGCCCCAACGACGTCGCCCCGCTCGCGTCGATCATCGCGAGCACCCACGGCATCTCATTGCTGTTCACATAAAGAATCCCGTGCGGATCCACCGCCGCCCCGCCCCACTCCGCACCGCCATCGAAACCCGGAAAGATGATCGTCCCCTCCCGGCTCGGCGGCTGAAACATCATGTGCGGCCGCAACCGCGCAAACCGCTCCAGCACCGCGCGCCGCGCCTCCGGCGTGCGATTCGTGATCTCCTCCGCCGTGAACAACTGCCGCGCAAAGGGCTTCGGCTTCACCGGCACGCGCTGCGTCGGCGCCGTCACCTCGCCCGCCAGATCCGACGTCGGCACCATGATCTCCTCGATCGGAAACAGCGGCTCGCCCGTCTCGCGGTGAAACACGAACACGTGCCCCGACTTCGTCACCTGCGCGACCGCCGGGATCTCTTTTCCATCGCGCGTCACCGTCAGCAAATTCGGCGGCGCCGGCGGGTCGCGATCCCAGATGTCGTGCTTCACGAATTGATAGTGCCACACCCGCTTGCCCGTCGCCGCGTCGAGCACGAGCAGGCAGTTCGCATAAAGATTGTCGCCCACGCGATCGCCGCCCCAGAAATCGAACGTCGCCGACCCCACGGGACAGAACACCAGCCCGCGCTCCTCGTCCACCGTCATTCCCGTCCACACGTTCACGCCGCCCACCCGCTGATACGCATCCTCCGGCCACGTCTCGTAACCCGGCTCGCCCGGCTGCGGCAGCGTGTGAAATTTCCACACCAGTTTCCCCGTCCGCACGTTATACGCGCGAATGTGCCCCGGCGCCGCCGGCGCCGGCCCCTCGCCCAGCCGCATGCCCATCACGATCAAATCGCGATACACCACGCCCGGCGTGTTCGCCTGTATCGCCAATCCCGTGACATCGCGATCGAGCCCTTGCGAAAGATCCACGCGCCCTTTGTCGCCGAAATCCTCGAACAGCTTCCCCGTCTTCGCGTCGATCGCGTGCAGCCACTTCCCCGCGCCGAACAAAATCCGCTTTTCGTCTCCATTCGTCCAATACGCCAGCCCGCGGTTCACCCCGTTCGGCTCCGCCGGCGTGAAGCGCCACAGCTCCTTCCCCGTCGCCGCATCCAACGCGAACACCTTCAACCGCGGCGTCGTCCCATACAGCACGCCGTCGATCACCAGCGGATTGCACTGGATCTGGGTCTGCTCCGTCGCGTCGCCCGCATTGAACGTCCACGCGACCTCCAACCGGCTCACGTTTTCCGGCGTGATCTGGTCGAGCGTCGAGAAATGACTTCCCGCCTTGTCTCCGAGATACACCGGCCAGTTGCGGTCCGCCGCGGCGGCCGCACACGCGAAGAACGACAAATAAGCCGGCAGCACCAGCCGGCGCAGGGGAAGCGGGGTAAGCATACGCGTGAGGTAAACGCCCGCCTCCCTCGTTGCCAAGTAGGTTGCGCGTTCGCCGCGCAACTCCCCCGCCGCCTTCTCTTACCGCAAAAGCCCCTCGCTCCGCATCCACTCCTCCGCGCGCGCCGGCCAGGTCGTCACCAGCGCCTCCGTGTGCTGCAGGCCATACCCGTGTCCACCTTCCGGATACAAATGCATCTCCGCCCTCACCCCCGCGTTCTTCAACGCGAGATAGTAGAACACCGCGTTCTCCACCCGAACCGGATCGTCGCCCGTCATCACGATGAAGGTCGGCGGCGTCCGCTCCTTGCCCACCGGCAGCTCCGGCGCGATCTCCTCGTTCTTTTCCTTGATCGCCAGATACGCGGGATAAATCAGCAGCGCAAAATCCGGCCGGCAGCTCACGTCGTCCGCCGCATCGATCCGTTCGTAAACCCGCTTCTCATGCTGATGACTCGCCACCGCCGTCAAATGCGCGCCCGCCGAAAAGCCCAGCATCCCGATCCGCTGCGGATCGATCCCCCACTCCTTCGCCCGCGATCGCACGAGCCCCATCGCCCGCTGCGCATCTTCCAGCGGCGCCTCATGTCGCGCCCGCTCCTCCCGCTTCGGCACACGATACTTCAACAACACGCCCGTCACCCCGATCGAGTTCAACCACTCGCACACTTCCGTCCCTTCGAGCTCGGAAGCCAGAATGCTGTAGCCGCCGCCCGGCGCCACGATCACCGCCGCCCCCGTGTTCTTCGCCGGATCGGGCGAATAGATCGTGATCGTCGGCTCCGACACATTCCCCAATCGCACGATCCGCTTCCCGTTCACCAACCGGTCCGTCGGCTTCGTCGTGTCGCCTTCCCGTGGCAATACCTTCGTCTCGCCCGGCGCCCGGCTCGGCCACAACCGAATCGGCTCCGACACCGTCGCGCCCGCCATCACCGCCGCGCACACGCCACACACGGCCACCAGGAATCGTAGGGGTTTTTCCATGACGCCGACGTAAACGGCTCCGCCGTCCGCGTTCTACCACGAAAAAAGCCGGCCGCAGTTCGCGACCGGCTCGTAAATCTGAAATCCACCAGCGAACTATTCCGCCGTCGCGGTGACGCCCTTCACGCTGATGTTGTTCGTCACGTTCGTAACGCCTTCAACTCCTCCCGCGAGCATCTCCGCGCGCGTCTTCTGCTCCTGCGTGTCGACGAAGCCGCTGAGTTGCACATTGCCTTTGAACGTCGTGACGTCGACTTGCATCGCCTTCACGACTTCGTCGCGCACCAGCGCGGTTTTCACCTTCGCCGTGATCGCCGCATCATCGACGTATTCGCCCGTGCTTTGACGAGTCGCCGTTCCAGCACAACCGGTCGGCAACGAAAGAACACCCGCCACGCCGAGCGAGAGCAGGGCAACAAGCTTGAAAGAGGTTTTCATAGGTTCGCGGCATAGTGTCCCGACCCGCGAGGGAGTTCGCCGCGCGCCCCTTTTTCCACCCCGCCCGCCCTTCTCGCCACCCGCTTTCACTCCCGCATTTCGCCTCCGTCTGCCGCACAACATCAATCACTTCCCTCACCCTCTCTCCACTCACCGACGCGGCCATTGCCACGCGTCACCACCCCCGGAACGGAACCTCACCTTCGCCTTCGGTCAGGCTTCTGCCGATGCGATCTCAGGGCCTTTTTTCGCGAGATTTTCGCAGAACCCAACGTGCAATCCCGAGTCGGTGGAGCCACACTCAGGTCCAGTGTTTCGGGCCCTTTCTACGCCCATCGAAAATGCTTCAAAACGAGGTCAACTCTCCGAAAAAACTCCTGCGCATTCTCTACGCGGATGACATGCGCGAACTGCGCGAAGTCGCGCGGATCGCCCTCAGCCGCGAAGGTCATCTCATCGAATGCGTCGGCGACGGCCAGCAGGCGCTCGAGCGCATCACCGCCGATCCCAACGCCTACGATCTCGTCATCACCGATCACCACATGCCGCACGTGAATGGCATCGAACTCGTCACCCGCATGCGCGAGCTCCCCTATCACGGCAAGGTGTTGATCTTCTGCTCCGAGCTCAGCCCGGGCGTCAACGAGACGTATCAGAAACTCAAGGTCGACCGCATCCTCTACAAACCGGTCTTCCCTTCCGAGCTCCGCCAGGTTCTCGCCGACCTCTTCAACCCCGTCACCGCCTCCTAGCGCATTTCAATGGCGGAGCGCGTGAGCGTTTCGCCCGAAACCCCAAAAACAAAAGACGCGGCCCACGCCGCGTCTTTGTTTTTACCGCCCCTTCGCGCTACGCCGCCGGATCCAGCACGACCTTGATGCAACCGTCGCGCTTTTCCACGAACGTCTCATACATCTCCGCCGCTCGCGTCAGCGGCACGCGATGCGTGATCACGAACGACGGATCGATCTTCCCCTCCTCGATCAGATCCAGCAGCGGCTTCAAATAACGCTGCACGTGCGTCTGCCCCATCTTGATCGTCACGCCTTTGTTGAACACCGCTCCGAACGGCACCTTGTCGAGAAACCCGCCGTAAACGCCAGGAATCGACAGGACGCCGCCCTTCCGCACCGCGCGCATCGCCTGCCGCAACGCATACGGCCGGTCCGTCTCCAACTTCAGCGTCTGCTTCACGTGATCGTAAGCCGACCCGTGCGCCTCCATGCCCACCGCATCGATCGCCGCATCCGGCCCGCGGCCGCCCGTGAGATCGCGCAATTTCTCCAGCACGTCCTCGTTGTCCTCGATCGTGATCGCGCCCGCCGCCTCCGCCATCGCCAGCCGCTCCGGCACGCTGTCGATCGCGATCACCTTCTCCGCGCCCAACAGGATCGCGCTGCGGATCGCAAACTGCCCCACCGGTCCGCAACCCCACACCGCCACGATCGTCCGCCCCGGTTTGATGTCGCAGTTCTCCGCCGCCATGTAGCCCGTCGGAAAGATGTCCGTGAGAAACAGCAGCTTGTCGTCCGACAAATCGTTCTCGACCACCAGCGGCCCGTGATCCGCATAGGGCACGCGCGCATACTGCGCCTGCCCGCCCGCGTATCCGCCCGTCAAATGCGAATAGCCGAACAACCCCGCCGGACTGTAGCCCATCAACTTCTCGGCCATCCACGCGTTCGGATTCGAGTTGTCGCACAACGACCACTGCTGCCGCGCGCAATGCGCACAGCCGCCGCACGAGATCGTGAACGGCACCACCACGCGATCGCCGACTTTCAGCTTCTTCACGTTCGGCCCCGTTTCGACCACCTCGCCCATGAACTCATGGCCCATGATGTCGCCTTTCTCCATCGTGGGCATGTATCCATTATATAGATGCAGGTCCGAACCGCAGATCGCCGTCGACGTGATCCTCACGATCGCGTCGCCCGGATTCAGGATCGTCGGATCGTCGACTTCCTGCACCTCCATCTCGCGCTTCCCCATCCAGCAGACGGCTTTCATGAGGCGATCCTCCGTTGACGCTGCAGCCGTTCCTCGCGCCGTTTCTTCGCCTGCGCTCCGCCCGCCGACTGGCCTTCCGTCGTCGGAATCTCGCCGCTTTCCATCAACGCCTTGAAACGCCGCAGCGTCTCCGCCACCTGCTGCTCCGGCTCCTCGCCCGTCAACTTCGCCAGCAGCGCCGCAAACTTCCCGCCCGGCGCGTCGTATTCCAATTGCACGCGCACTTCCGTGCCTTCGTCGCCCGGCGCCGGTTCGAATCGCACCGTGCCCGCGTTCGCGATGTCCGCGCCTTCCTTCGAGCGCCACGCGATCAATTCGTTCGGTTCGTCATTGATGATCGCCGCATCCCATTCGACGGACTTGTCGCCCGGCGCGCTCACCACCCAGTGCGACTCCGTGTCGGAAATTCGCGTGATGGTCACGGGGTGCTTGATGACTTGCACCAGGTTCTCCAGCGAACGCCAGAATTGGTAGAGATCGGCAGCGGGACGTCGGATCGTGCAGGACCGCACGACTTTGACCCCGCGATTTCCCGGCACGGTGATCCGCGAGGGTTCGCGCGCCGGTTGGGCAATCGTCTGCCCAGAGGTTCCAGGGGTGGTCTCCATCGCGGAATCTAGTCCGCGCCAAGTGCTCCCGCCATCGGGCTTCTTCCCGCGGCACGCATGGGCACGCACTCCCCCCGAACGCGCGCGTCTCTCGCCGATGGCGGGCGACGCCTTCGCGCCGCCCGCTCCACCTCAAAACCGATACCGCGCGGAAACGTAGAACAACCGCCCGATCGGACTGAACTCGTCCACGTCCGCGTTCGACAAGCTGTCGTAAGTCACGGACCGCGGCGGCAACTCGTTCCCGATGTTGTTCACGCCCGCCGTGAGCTGCACCCCCTTNAACCACCGCCGCTCACCCGTGAGCGTATACGTCACGCTCGCATCGAACACCGAATACGGTCCCACGCGCTGCTCGTAATCCGGAATCCAGTCCGGCGACCACGCCGTGTCCGTCATCGCGCTGTAATACGTGTGCGCCACGTCGACCGCAAAATCCCCGCGCGTATACGTCAGCACATTGTAGCTGCGCCACCGCGGAATGCTCCCGTTCAACCCCGTCACCAGCGCCGCCGTCTCCGTGAACGGCGCGCCCGGCGCCACCTGAATCTTGAAGCTCCGATAATACGTCGTCGTGCTGTCCCAGCGGATCCGCGCCTCGTTCACCGGCAGCTCGTAACTGATCTTGATGTCCAACCCGTCCAGCTTCTGCGTGCCCAGATTGCTCGACGACGGAATCACGAAATACAGGTTGTCCAACCCCAGCCCGCTGATCTGCCCCGGCTCCGTGATCGTCGGCCCCGTGAAACTGCTGTAGTGGATCAACGACGCATACGGCGACTCCGCGCCGCGCACTTCCACGTCGTGAAACACCTGGTCGAGCACCCCCGACGCATTCAGGTTCGAAATCACCGCCGTCTGCTCGACGTTGAAATAATCCACCGACACCGACAGCCCTTCCACGCCCGCCGGCGTCCACACGATCCCCGCGGAAACATTCGTCGACCGCGAAGGCGACAACTCCGTCACCGGCGTCAGCAGCAGATGCGCCTGGTTGCTGTCGAACTCCGGCAGCGAGCCCGTGAAACCGATGCCCGTCGGCGCGTTGATGTCGTAGAGCGTCGGCGCCGCGAACGATTTCGAAAACGTGAACCGGAACAACAAATCCTCCCCGACCGGCTGATAACGCAGCGCGATCTTCGGCACCGTCGGATCATCCGTGTCGCTGTAACGCTCGTGCCGCGCCGCCAGCGTCAGATCCGCCGCATACACCCAGGGCAGACGATTCTCTTCGCCCACGAGCGGAATTCGCATCTCCGCAAACAGCGACAGGATCCGCCGCCCTTCGTCGAACGGATCGATCGTCGTGCCCGAGTCATACGCGAACGTCGCCGACTGGCTGTCCGGATCAGACTCCGCCTCGAGCGATTCCTCCCGCGCCTCGAAACCCACCGCCATGCTCACGCCGCCGCCCGGCGCCTGCAGCAAATCCGTGCCGACGAATTTCACGTCCCACGAAACCAGCTCGCTCGTGAACTTCCCCCGCGCCGCGCCAAACAGATTCTCCAGCGCTCCTCCCGCCTGCACTCGCGCAAACAGGTCCACGTCGCCCGCCGCCACCGCCGCCTCGCGCGCCGCCGTGCGCACCAGCCCCGTGTTCGCAAACTCCTGCACCGCCTGGCTGTAGTTCACCGCCGTCTCCCACGACCACTGGTCGTCCAGCGTTCCCTTGATCCCGCCGACCGCGCGCAGCGAGTCCGTATCCGAAATGTAACGACGGGGATACTCCACGAAACGATTCCGCACGCTCACCGGCTGCCCGAGGATGTTCGCCGGATCGTCCGCCTCGAGCGTGATCGTGAGCGGCTGCGCGTTCAGCTGCGACGCCGTGTTCGTCCGCGCGAAAATCAGATCGCCGAACAACGTCGTGCGATCCGACAGCTTCTGATCCGCGGACAGCGTGAAGATCTTCTTCTCCGCGCCGATCAGCATCGACGTGAACTCCGACAGGTCGAACATCCGCAGCATCGTCGCCGCATCAAACGGCCCCGTGTAGCCGCGCTCCGCCAGCGTCGCTCCCGCCCGCGGCGCCGGCAGGCTCGGATCGAGAAAATAATAACCCTGCGGATCGCCGATGAAGTTTCCGTCCGCATCGTATTCGCCCAGCTGAATCGCCCCCGCGAAATTCGTCGTGCCATAGCTCGGCGTCGCGAACGGCCGCTCGATGTTGTAGAGCGGATCCGTCTTGCTCCACTCGTAGGCCGCCGTCACCCGCGGGCCATTCGTGCCGAGCTGCGCGCCCACCACGCCCCACGCGGACTTCTCCTCGTAGTGCCCCTTGTTGCGCGTCCAACCATACCGCCCGCCCGCCTCGCCGCCGTTGAAGTCCGTCTTCAAAATGATGTTCACCACCCCGCTCACCGCATCCGTGCCGTAGATCGCCGACGCCCCGTCGGTCAGCACTTCGATCCGCTCCACCGCGCTCACCGGAATCGATCCCACGTCGACAAACACATTTCCGCCCGTCGCGCCCACCGGCGCCGCCGCGAGCCGCCGGCTGTTCACCAACACCAGCGTCTCCAGATTCCGCAGCGCCAGCGACGACGCCCCGTTCGTCAACCCGCTCGAGATGTTGCCGTTCGCCACGCCCAGATTCGCGTTGCCCGAAAACTGCGGCGACGTCTTCCGGATCACCTGCAGCAGGTCGTTCATCACGCCGCTGCGCGCGATGTCCGCCGTCGACACGATCGTGACCGGCGCCACCGGCGTTTCTCCCGCCGTCGGCAAATTCGACCCCGTCACGACCATCGCCGAGAGCTCGACCAGCTCGTCCTCCGCGGCCGATTGGGCCCGCGACCACGTCGCCGCCCCGATTGCAAATCCCCCGGCGAGCACCGCCCGCCGCATGCTTCCATCCCGGAAGCGCAGATGAGTTTTCATAGTGTGCAGTGTTGGGTTTTCGAGTCCGGCGATGCGCGAACACCGTCGTCCCCGCGCGGATACACTCCGCCGCGACCAGCCTTCCAACAAATGGTTTGCGACCGCACGTCGCCCATCCGCGCCGGAGTTCGCCGGCTTTGCGTTGGATCGACGCCGCTCCGCGCCGAACGCTTCCCGATCGCCCCGCGACCAACGGTCGCCGCCGCGCGACGATTACTGCAGCACCTGCGTTCGATCGCGCGCTTTGCTCCTTTCGTCGACCGCCGCGATCAGCGGCCCCTCCATCCGCGTCAGCGTCGGCACCCATCTCGCTTCTTCCAGCGGCACGCCCGGCACCAACACCCGCGCGATCGCCATCGCGTCGCCCGCCCTCCGCCGATCGATCCTCCTCGGCTTCGGCGAATTCATCGGATCCAGCACGAAAAATCCGCCCGGCGTTTCATACGTCAGCACCGTGTGCCCGGCCCGCCGCCCCGCCGCATAAAACGACATCAGCCGCGCCCCCAGGATCAGCTCGCCCGCCGCCACGCGCTCCCGCAGCGCCGCATAACTCTCGATGAAACATCCATTCGGCAGCGGTCCATCCGCCGCGGGCAGCGGCGGCAACGCCGCCAATTGCTCCTCCGCGAGAATCCTGTGCTCCGCAAACCCCGACTCGATCGCGCGCAGCAGCGGCGCGAAATTCGTCTTCTCCGCCGCGAGATTGTTTTTGTGCAGCGAAAAGCTCTGCGTGCCGTCGACGTCCGTGTAGAACCACAGGATCCCGCCGAGCTCGAACACCAGCGCGTGCAGCGACGTCGGATACACGCTTTCCTTGCGCGTGTTCTCCACCGCCACGATTCGCGACCACGTCTCCTCGCCCAACATCTCTCGCGCGCGGCGCGCATGATCGAGCGAGAGCGCGCCGTGAGCGAGCGCGGGGAGCACCAACAGGATCAGGAGAGGGAAACGGAAAATCGGGGGCACGCGCGAACTAACCCCGATGCCCCCCGCATCGTTTCAGAAAAAGCGACGAACTCACGAAACTCCGCGCCGAATTCCCGCCGTCGCGCGCCCGCTCACAACGCCTGCTTCAACAGCGCCGCGATCCGCTCGTGGTATCCACGGCTCAACTTCAGCTTCGTCCCGTCCTGCAGGATCACCGCATACTCGCCCGCGAACGACGGACTCAGCTTCCGCATGCGATCGACGTTCACGATGGTCGACCGGTGAATCCGGATGAACCGCTTCGGATCCAGCCGCGCCTCCAACCGCGCCATCGTCTCGCGCATGAGGTGCGTTTTTCCACCCACATGAAACTTCATGTAGTCGCCTTCCGCCTCGATCCAATCGATCTCCTCCGCCTTCAGGAAAAAAATTTCCCCCGACGATTTCACCAGGATCCGGTCGCTCCCCGCCACCGGCACCGGCGTCGCACCCGCCTGCAGATAATCGAGCAATTGATGCAACCGCGCGTCCACCTGCTGCCCCTGCCGCTGCCGCACCGCGTCCTTCGCCCGCTTCAACGCCGCCTCGAACCGCGTGTCGTCATACGGCTTCAACAAATAATCCACCGCGCTCACCTCGAACGCCCGCAACGCGTGATGATCGTAGGCGGTCACGAACACCACCACCGGCGCCTGCTCCGGCCCCACCCGCGCCAGCGCCTCGAATCCGTCGCAGCCCGGCATCTGCACATCGAGAAACGCCAGCGCCGGTTTCAACTGCAGCATCATTTCCGCCGCCTCCACGCCGCCCGCCGCCTCGCCGACGATCTCCAGCGCCGGATCCCGTTCCAACAACAGCCGCACACCCCGCCGCGCCGCGGGCTCGTCGTCGACAATGATCGTGGTGATGCGCGAAGAAAAACCGGGGGCGGAAGTCGCTTTCATGTGCGGTAGGGTAGGACAATTTGCACGAGCACGCCGCAACCCGGCTCGCTCTCGAGCGTGAGCTGCGTGCGTGCCCCATAAATCTTCGCCAGGCGCTCGCGCGTGTTCGCCAGCCCCACGCCTTCTTTCGTTCGACCCGAACCGTTCACGATCCCCGGTCCGTCATCCTTCACCTCGAGCCGCAACCGGTCGCCTTCCACCTTCGCCGTCACATCGACGTGCCCCGGTTCCGACTTCGGCGCGATCCCGTGCAAAATCGCGTTCTCCACGATCGGCTGCAGGATCAGATTCGGAATCCGCGCCGGCAGCGCCTGCGGATCGATCTCCATCCGCACATTGAGCCGATCCGAAAACCGCGCCTTCTGGATCTCGATGTAGTGCGCGAGAAATTCCAGCTCCTGCTGCAGCGTCACCTCCGGCACGCCCGTGTTGTCGAGCGACATCCGCAGCAGCGAACTCAACCGCGCGAGCAGATTCACCGCATCCTCATTCCGCCCTTCGCGCACGAGCACCGCGATCGTGTTCATCGTGTTGAAGAGGAAATGCGGATGCATCTGCTGCCGCAGCGCCTTCAACTCCGTCTCGATCAAACGCGCCTCGAGCTGCGCCGCCTTCAACTCCTCGTTCTTGTATTTCCGATAAATCTCCAGGCTGTAGCCAAACGCCACCACGCCCCAGTAAAACGCCATGTCCACCATGTTGCGGCCGTGAAACCCGTCCCGCGCGATCGCCCAGAAACCGCTCCCGTCCTTCTCCGGAAAAAAGAGCGTATGGCTCCAGATCCGCCCCAGATAAAACGTCGCCATCACCACCACGCTCCCGAACGCGTGAAACGCGATCCCGCCCGCCCACCGCCCGCGCTCCAGCGGCATCTTCTCGCGCATCCGCAGGATCAACGGCGCCAGCATCGCCCACATCGCCGCCCGCCCAAACTGCGGCACCGCCATCTCCACCAAATCCCAATCCATCTCCGCCCCGCGGCCCGAATACATCATCTCGGCCCGCATGTGGAAATACAGCTCCACCGTCAGCACGAACCCCATGAACACCGCCGCACCGGCAATCACGATGTATCTCACCCACGCCTTGTTCATGCGACGAACGGTTGTTCCGCTGCGACGAACCCAACACAAGCGATAACTCCCACCCCTGCGACGAACGACCCGTTTTCCGCGACGAACCCACGCTCCGCCCGTCCGAACCCCCGGAAAATGTTCGCGTCAACCCGCGCGCCCGCCACGCCGAAATCGCGCGATATCCCACGCCGCCGAAAACGCCGCGCCACGCGTGAGATGCCCCACCCACTCACGCGCCAGCGTCGGCGCCTGCAACGCTCCTTTCGCGCCCAGTCCGCCGAACACGCCCACCCTCGCGTCTTCCGACACCCACCCGATCGCCGGCCGTTTGTCCGGCGCATACACCCGCACGCCCACCGTCTGCCCCACCGTTTCAAACGCCTCCCACCCCATCGCGCGCACACTCCGCTCGAGCTCGCTTCGCGCCCGCTCCGTCGGCTCGAAATCCTTCCGCCCCGGCTCGTTCGTCGCGCCCGCCTTCGCCACACCTTCACCCGTTGCTACAACCCAGTGCCGCCGATTCCACACCACGCCCGGATCCAACCCGCTCATTCGCAACTCCACGCATTCACCTTTTGAATACCGCCAGTCCACCACGCCCGCGCCGCCCAACTCCACACCGCGACAATCGATCGCCACTCCAAACTCTCCCCTCGTCTCCACCTTCTCCACCCGCCCTTCGCGCAACAAACCCCTCTCCCGCCACCGCGCCCGCGACGCCCCCAATAATTTTCCCAACTCCACCCGCGCCGCGCCGCCGATCCAAAATCCCTCCGCATCCGCTTCCTCCACATACGGCGCCAACACCCCGCTCGCGCTCTTCTCCGCCAAAATTTCCCGCTCCCGCTCATCCACAAGCCACCGCCGCACGCGCATCTCGCGCCACAACGTCTCCCCCAGCTCCCGCTCGATCGCGCGATAACACTCCCGCGCCACCGGCATCAGCGTCTCGATTCCTTCGTTCTTCACCAGCCGCCGCCCCGTGATCGGATTGATGATCCCCGCCGCCACCCGCGACGCCGCGCGCGCATGCCCCGCATCCACGATCTCGAATTCCATCCCCACCCGCTCCAACTCCCACGCGAGCAGCGTCCCCGCCAGCCCCTGCCCGACGATCAAAACCCTCCGCTTCAAAATCCGCCCCTCCGTTCTCCCACGAAACTGGCGGAGAGGGAGGGATTCGAACCCTCGGTGCCTTGCGACACTCCGCATTTCGAGTGCGGTGCGATAGACCACTCTGCCACCTCTCCGGCGCAGGAACGCGAGACCGTAGGACAGCCCGCCCAAAACGGAAGCAGAATTTTCATCGCGCCTCGCCCGCGCCTCACAGGTGCTGCGCCACCAACCGCCGCAACACCGGCCGCACCTGCCGCGCCAGCACCGCATTCGCAAACCCCACCCACGCCACCGGCGTCGTCGTGTCCAACGGCTCGCGCAACCGCTTCCCATCGAGCCCCTCCACGATTCCACCCGCCTCGCGCACGATCAGCTCCGTGCAAATATCGTAAGGATGACACGTCAGCGAGGTCTCGATCCCGAGCTTCGCAAACACCCGCGGCCGAATGTCCCCCAACATCCGATCATGCCCCGCCAGCAACTCGTATAACTGCCCGCCCGTGCTGATGTATTGATCGTCGAACACCAGCGGCGACGCCCCTTCCTTCGCGTTCAACGCCTTCCACAACTCCTCTTCGATCAACGCCGTCAACGCCTTCCCTTCCGGGAAAAACCGCGCCAACGACGCAAACCCGTGCCGAAAATCCGTCGCCCGCGACAACCTCGGCACGAACTTCCGCGCCTCCCCGGTCCGCACATCCACCGCCCGCGCCACCACGCCCTTCGGCCCGCCGCCGCGCACCGCGCTGACCTGATCCGCCCGCCACTGCTTGCTCGTCGGCAGCTCCGTCATCACCGCCACTTCGATATCCGCCAGCGTCGTCTTCTTCCCGCGTTGCCGCGCCAACCCCGTCAAAATCCACGCGCTCCGCTTGTCATACATCAACCCGCGCGTGCCATCGATCGGATCGAGGATGCACTTGAACTCCGTCCGCCCCACCGCCGTCCCGCGCGGAAACGTCAGCGTCTCACCGTCCTCGATTCCTTCCATCACCACTTCCACCGGCCACGCCTTCGGCCAGTTCGCCTCGAACCACGCCACGATCGCCTCCTCGCTCAACCGATCCACGTGGTAAATCGTGTCCGCCGCCGTCACCGCCGACACCTTTGCAAAACTCCGCGCCTGCCGCGCCCGCGCCCCGATCAGCGTCTCGCGAATGCTCGCATGCAACGCGCAGAGCAGCCTCCGCGCTTTCTCCAAGCGGATGTCCTTCATCGCCCGCCCAAAGAGCATAACACCCCCGCTTTGGCGAAAACTTACTCAACCCCTCGCACCACCGCGCCGTTATGCGGTCCGAACCTCAACCCCAGCCCCGTTTTCCTCCCGTCGCCGCCCGTTCCCGAGTCCCGGCCGCGACCGCATTGCCTGCGTTTTCCGGCATCTTCGCGAAAGGCGGTTTGCGCGAATCGCCCCACGGGCGACTGCACTTTGCACGAAAACCGATGTTAAAAGGTTGTCAGGGGTTCCCTGACAAAACTTTAACCTTCTAATATATCGCTGTTTAACACCGCTAACGCGGAGCTGGCACGCCGCGAGGTATAAGAGAGCCCGTCGCACACACATTAACCTTTTCTCTCTTATGCCAGCCTACGCCCCCACCGCCACGAAACAGGTTCGCGCTCACCAAACCGAGAACGTCCGCCGCGCCACGCCCGATGCCGCGATTGATGACGCCCTCGTCAAGCGCTTCGCCGAAGGCGACGAATCGGCCTTCGTCGAAATCATGGAGCGCTACCGCGGCAAGATCTTCACCGTCACGCTCGGCCTGCTTCGCAACCACGCCGACGCCGAGGAGATCACCCAGGACACCTTCATTCGCGCGCATCGCGGTCTCGCCAACTTCCGCGGCGACTCCTCGCTCGCCACTTGGCTCTACCGCATCGCCGTCAACCTCGCCCGCAATCGCTACTGGTATTTCTTCCGCCGCCGCCGGCAGGACTCCCTCTCCCTCGATTGCGCGCTCAACGAAGACAGCGCCGCCACCTTCGCCGACCTCGTCGCCGACGTCGTCCAGGACCCCGCGCAGGAAACCGTCGCCGGCGAATTCTCGACGCTCGTCGACCTGTGCATGGAAAAACTCGATCCGCGCCACCGCGAGATCCTCACCTTGCGCAACGTCCTCAACCGCTCCTACGAGGAAATCGCCACCACACTCGGCATCAATGTCGGCACCGTGAAGAGCCGCATCGCTCGCGCCCGCGAAAACCTCCGCACGCTTCTCGCCGAAGCCTGCCCGGAATTCGCTCCCGGCGCCGCGCCCGGCGAATGGTTCCTCCCCACGCGCGCCACCTACGGCCGCCCTCAAATCGCCTGCGCTTGAGCCCCCTTCTGTTGGTTCGTTAGTCACGACTGGTTGTTTGCTCCCTCGATACAGCCGCGCCACACCTCGTGTGGCGCGGCTTGTTTTTTGCCCGTCACGCGACACCTTCGCGCCGTCCCGTGTCTCCGGCTCCGCTTTCCATCACCCCGCTTCACGCCCGCCGTTTCGCCCGTCGCGCGGTCCTCCTCGACGCCCCCGTCCCCGACGTCGCCAGCGCGCTCGCCCACCTCGGCTTCGTGCAGATCGATCCGATCAACGTCTGCGGTCGCATGCACGACCTCATCCTCCGCAACCGCGTCCGCGATTACCGCGAAGGCGACCTGATGCGCCACCTCCACCACGACGCCGAACCCTCCGACTCCCCACCCCAAAAACCCAAATCCCGCGACGCTCGCCTCGCCTTCGAACACCACCTCCCCCACTCCAACATCCTCGTCGCCTTCCCTCTCGAAGCGTGGCCGCACCTCCTCGCCACCATGCAACGCCGCTCCCGCACTCGCGGCCCGTGGTCCGGTCGGCTCACCCCGCGCGAAAAAATCCTCGCCGAGCGCATCCTCGCCGAAATCGCCGCTCGCGGCCCGCTCTCGTCCGACGCCTTCACCGACACCGGTCGCGCCCGCCGCGTCTGGGGCACCGCCACGCTCGCCAAATCCACGCTCCAAAAACTTTTCTTCCATGGCCGCGTCCTCATCTCCCACCGCCGCGATCAACGCCGCGTCTACGACCTCCCCGAACGCGTCCTGCCCCCGCACATCCTTTCCGCCCCCGCTCCTTCGCCCGCCGAAACCGCCCGCTTCCTCACGCTCCTCAAACTCCGCCAGCGCCGCCTCGTCCGTCTCACCCGCGACGAACTCCCCCACGTCGCCGACCTCGTTCAACCCCTCGCCATCGAAAACTGCCCCGCCCTCCACTGCCTCCGCACCGACCTCCCCCTGCTCACCCAAATCGGTTCCGAAATCGAAAATCCAAAATCGAAAATCGAAAATCCCCCGCCCCTCCTCCTGGCGCCCCTCGACCCTCTGATCTACGACCGCCGCATCACCCGCGACCTCTGGAATTTTGACTACACCTGGGAAGCCTACACCCCGCCTGCCAAACGCACGCGCGGCTACTACGCGCTCCCCGTCCTCGCCGGCACCGAAATCGTCGGCCACGTCGACCCCAAAGCCGATCGCGCCCGCCGCAAACTCGTCGTCGTCTCGCGCTCCGTCCGTCGCGGCCATCGCGTCGCCCCGGCGCTCGCCACCCTCGCGACTTTTCTCGGCCTTCGCGCGTCTTCCCCGCCGTCTCCCGCGGCTCGCGACACCCCCGCGACGCCCCTCAAGAATTCCACCCGGTGACCGATCTACCCTCCAGCTTCGCATGAAAACCTTTTCCGTGCGGTGGTCCCCGCACGACGGCTGGACCCCGGCCATCTCCGCCTGGCCAGCCTCCGCTGACCTCGTGCTCTACTTCGGCGCACGACAGGTGCTCGCGCTCGACGACGGTCCGCGCACCGAACTCCTCGCCCATTTTTCAACCGCCCTCTCCGCCGGCTGCAGCACCGCCGGCGAAATCCTCGACCACAACGTCTCCGACGGCGGCCTCGCCGCCCTCTGCGTCACCTTCGATCACACGACCGTCCGCGCCGAAACCATCGCCGTTCACTCCCCCGCCGAAAGTTTCGCCGCCGCCGCCGAACTCAGCCAACGCCTCGCCTCGCCCGAACTCCGCCACGTCCTCGTTCTCAGCGACGGCCTTCTCGTCAACGGCACCCACCTCACCGCCGGCTTCCGCGCCGGCCTTCCCCACGGCGTCCACGTCACCGGCGGCCTCGCCGGCGATGGCTCCGCTTTTCGCCACACGCTCGTCGGTCTCGGCCCCAACCTCGGCTCCGGCAGCATCGTAGCGATCGGCTTCTACGGCTCGCGCCTCCGCGTCGCCCACGGCTCCGCCGGCGGTTGGGAACCGTTCGGACCCAAACGCCTCGTCACCCACTCCGTCGGCAACATCCTCTACACGCTCGACGACCAACCCGCGCTCGCCCTCTACAAACGCTACCTCGGCGACCGCGCCGCCGGCCTCCCCGCCACCGGCCTCCTCTTCCCGCTTCACCTCCTCGCGAGCCGCGACGCCAAAGACGGCCTCGTTCGCACCATCCTCGCCGTCGACGACGTCGAACAATCCCTCACCTTCGCCGGCGACATCCCGCAAGGCCACTACGTGCGCCTCATGAAAGCCGGTTGCGACGCCCTCGTCGACGGCGCCGAAGCCGCCGCCCGCGCCGCCGTGCTCAACACCCGCGCCGATTCCCGCTTCGCCATCCTCGTCAGCTGCGTCGGCCGCCGCCTCGTCATGGGCCAGCGCGTCGAGGAGGAGGTCGACGCCGTTCTCTCCCAACTCGGCCCCGACCTCGACGCCGCCGGCTTCTACTCCTACGGAGAAATCTGTCCCAGCGGCCTCGTGCATGGTTGCGACCTGCACAATCAGACGATGACCCTCACCGTCTTTGCCGAAGACGCGTAAGCCCTCGTGAATCCTCTCCTCGCCCGCCAGCTCCGCAAACACCTCCCCCAACTCGATCCCACGCAATCCCCGTGGCGCGAGTTCCTCTCCGCCGTCGATCAAGCCTACGCCGACCTCGAACAGGATCGCGCCTTCCTCGAACACACCCTCGAGGTCACCTCCACCGAACTCACCGACGCCAACGAAAAACTCCGCCGCGAAGCCGAGAAACAACTCGCCTCCGTCAGCCGCTACTACCAGCAGACGCTCGAGTTCCAGCAGGGCATGATCCTCTGCGTTCGCCGCACGGAACGCGGCTTCGTCCCCACCCTCTGCCGCGGCCAGCTCGCCCTCCGCCTCGGCTTCGCCCCCGAAGACGTCGAGGGCCGCTTCCTCAACGACACCTTTCCCGCCCCCCAGGCCGCCCTCCTCGACGCCGCCTTCACCCGCGCCTGGTCCGGCGAAACCCACTCGCTCACGCTCACCATCTCCGAAGGCGTCGAACTCCTCATCGTCATGCGCCCGCGCCGGGAGCGCGACCAGGTCGAAGAGGTCATCGCCTCCTGCCTCGAAATCACCGCCCTCAAACAAGCCGAGCGCGAACTCCGCGCCGCCAAGGAACGCGCCGAAGCCGCCGACCGCGCCAAAAGCGAATTCCTCGCGGTCATGTCCCACGAGATCCGCACGCCCCTCAACGCCGTCCTCGGCTTCACCTCCCTCCTCCAACACAGCCCGCTCAACGAAGAACAACAAAGCTGGCTCACCACCATCGGCACCAGCGGCGAATCCCTCCTCTCGCTCATCAACGACATCCTCGACTTCTCCAAAATCGAAGCCGGCCACCTCCAGGCGCACAACGAACCCATCGCCCTGCCCGCCCTCCTCGAACAACTCGGCAACCTCTTCCGCGCCCGCGCCGCCGCCAAAAGCGTCTCGCTCGAAATCGCCCTGCCACCCGATCTCCCTCCGATCATCATCAGCGATCCGCAACGTCTCACCCAAATCCTCACCAATCTCATCGGCAACGCCGTCAAATTCACCCCGAGCGGCTCCGTCCGCATCACCGCCTCCGCCGCCCCCGTCGACGCCACTCACCCCCAACGCCGCATTTCGTTCTCCATCCAGGACACCGGCATCGGCATCCCCGAAGATCGCCGCGATCGTCTCTTCAAACCTTTCAGTCAGGTCGATTCCTCCACCACCCGCACCTACGGCGGCACCGGCCTCGGCCTCGCCATCTGCGACCGCCTCGTCCGCCTCCTCGGCGGCGAAATCACCCTCGAAAGCATCCCCGGCCAGGGCTCGACGTTCTCCTTCTACATCCAGGCCGACGTCCCCGATTCGCTCACGTCCTTCTTCGCCCCGCCCGCCCGCACCGCTCCGCCTCCCGCGCCGCCCACCCCGCTTCGCATCCTCGTCGCCGAAGACCACCCGCAAAACCGCCAGCTCATCCAAAACGTCCTCGAAAGCCGCGGCTACCAACCCCACCTCGTCGACAACGGCCGCACCGCCCTCCAAGCCGCGCTCGACCACCCCTTCGACGTCGTCCTGCTCGATCTTCTCATGCCCGAAATGGACGGCTACGCCGCCGCCCGCGCCATTCGCGAAAAGCTTGCGCCCGACGCCCAACCCAAAATCTACGCGCTCACCGCCAACGCCTTCCCCGAAGACCGCACGCGCTGCCTCCAAGCCGGCATGGACGGCGTCCTCACCAAACCCCTCGATCTCCAGGAACTCTTCACCACCCTCGACGCTCTCCGCCCCATTCCCCCTCGCCCGCCCCTGTAGCTCCACGCGCCNCACTTTTTCCGTGTCTTCCNCNNCNNCGCCGCGCTNAATCTCCGCGCCCGATGCCNGTCGCCACGCCCAANCTNTCCCANCTNCTTAAACGCACGTTCGGCTACGACACGTTTCGCCCGCTCCAACGCGACATCATCGACGCTTCCCTCGCCGGCCGCGACGTCTTCGCTCTCCTTCCCACCGGCGGCGGCAAATCCCTCTGCTTCCAACTTCCCGCGCTCGCCCGTCCCGGCCTCACCGTCGTCGTCTCTCCGCTCATCGCGCTGATGAAGGACCAGGTCGATCAGCTCGAAGCCGCTGGCGTCGCCGCCACATTTCTCAATTCCACCCTCGACGCCGACGAATCCCGCGCCCGCCTCCGCGGCCTCCACCGCGGCGAATTCAAACTCCTCTACGTCGCCCCCGAACGCCTCATGCTCGAGGGCTGGCAGGAAAACCTGAAATCCTGGAACGTCACCTGCCTCGCCATCGACGAAGCCCACTGCGTCTCCGAATGGGGCCACGACTTCCGCCCCGAATACCGCCAGCTCGCCAAACTCCGCGCCGCGCTCCCCGACGTCCCGTTCATGGCGCTCACCGCGACCGCCACCGAACGCGTCCGCGCCGACATCATCAAGCACCTGAAGCTCCGCGATCCCGCCGTCTTCGTCGCCAGTTTCAACCGCCCCAATCTCACCTACCGCGTCGTCCCCAAGGACCAGCCGCTCAAGCAGATCATCGATTTCGTCCGCAAACGCGAACACGAGTCCGGCATCATCTACTGCGCCTCCCGCGCCACCGCCGAACGCGTCGCCGATTCCCTCGCCGGCCGCGGCTTTTCCGCCCGCCCTTACCACGCCGGCCTCACCGCCGAGGAACGCGCCCGCAACCAGGAGCAATTCCTCCGCGACGACACCCGCATCATCTGCGCCACGATCGCCTTCGGCATGGGCATCAACAAGCCCAACGTCCGCTGGGTCATCCACCACGACCTTCCCAAAAACATCGAGGGCTACTATCAGGAAACCGGTCGAGCCGGCCGCGACGGTCTCCCCGGCGATTGCCTCCTGCTCTTTTCTGCCGGCGACATCGCGAAACAAACCCACTTTCTCGACGAGATCACCGACGAGCGCGAACGCGAGGTCGCCCGCGCCCAGCTTCGCCAAATCGTTCACTACGCCGAAAGCGCCGGCTGCCGCCGCGCCGAACTCCTCGATTACTTCGCCGAAAAATTTCCGATCGATAACTGCGCCGCCTGCGACAACTGCCTCGAACCGCGCGAAACCTACGACGGCACCCTCGTCGCCCAGAAATTCCTCTCCTGCATCTACCGCATCGCGCAAAACTCCCAGTTCCACGTCGGCCTGAATCACATCATCGAAGTCCTCACCGGCGCCGACACCGACAAGATCCGCCGCTGGGGCCACGATCGCCTCACCACCTACGGCATCGGCCGCGAACTCTCCCGCCCGCAATGGGCCTTCGTCGGCCGCGAGCTCATGCGCCTCGGCTACGTCGCCGTCGCCGAAGGCGAATTCGCCACGCTCCAACTCACCCGCGAAGGCCTCGAAGTCCTCGTCAAACGCACGCCCATCACGCTCACGAAGCCGATGGATTTGCCGAAAGCCAAACGCGTCGTCCGCCGCGAGGGCGACATCGCCTGCGACGAAATCCTCTTCGAACGCCTCCGCACGCTCCGCAAGCAACTCGCCGACGAACGTCGCGTCCCCGCCTACATCGTTTTCGGCGACAATACCCTTCGCGCCATGGCTCGCGAGTATCCAACTTCCTTGGACGCGATGAACGGCATCCCCGGCCTCGGCGAAAAAAAGCGCGCCGAATTCGGCGAACTCTTCGCCGCCGAAATCGCCGCCTACCTCGCCACCAACTCCCGCCAGTCCTTCGCGTAGGCCGCGAGTTCGCTCGCACTCCCCCACTCGTCCTCCGCAGCGACCGCACTTCCACCGCGGCCCCTTCGCTACGTCCCTAACCGCGCGGCATTTGCACTTCAATCTTCCCCCTTTCCCCTTGCCGCTCCCCGCCCGCTCGGCCAGCCTCCGCCGATGAAAATGCGGTCCCCGCTGCCCCTTTTCGCATTCTTTCTTTTCACCTTCTGCCCGGCCCACGCCCAACCCATCTTCACCTGGGCGACCGACCCCGTTGACCACCTGCTCTCCACCGCCTCGAATTGGTCCGGCGGCAGCCTCCCCACCTCCGACAGCAACGCCCAACTCGTTTTCGGCCCGAGCAACGGCAGCTTCATCGAACTCGATCTCCCCTCGATCGAGATCCACTCCCTCGCCTTCACCGGCAGCTATCACTCCTACGTCTTCAGCGCCTCGTCCTACTCCGACGTCCTCATCGGCACCGGCGGCATCTCCGTTCCCGCCAGCGCCCACGCCACCGTCCTCTTCGACTCCAACATCTACATCGGCCTCGTGGGCAACCAAACCTGGGACGTCGGCGGCCACCTCACCATCCGCGGCATGATCGGCCAGGGCGATTTCGTTTCCGCCCTCACCAAAACCGGCGCCGGCACCCTCCGCCTCGAATCGCACAACACCTTCTCCGGCGGCCTCACCGTCGACGCCGGCACGCTCGAAATCGGCATCAGCTCCGTCGACGACGGCAACGGCATCTACGCAAGCCCCGTCGGCCTCGGCACGCTCACCCTCGCCGACCACACCACCCTCCGCTCCAGCCACGAGCACCTCGAACTTCACAACAACATCACCCTCGGCGATCACGTCACCCTCGACAGCGGCCACTTCGACTCCCTCCGGCTTTCCGGAACCCTCACCGCCACCAACGCCCACACCACCGTCCTCGTCGCCGGCGAAAACCCCGTCCTCTTCACCGGCACCCTCGACGGCCCCGCCAACACCCACCTCACCTTCACCAGTCCGGTCGATCAATTCGGCGCCGCCGGCTTCGCCGACGTCTTTTCCGACAACATCAAAGCCCTCACCGCCGACCGCGCCGCGCTGCTGTTCTTCGCCCACGTCCCCGACTCGATCACGCTCCACGCCACCAACAACGGCTACATCAGCGCCGCCGCCGCTCCCCCCGACGCCGGCCTCACTCCGCCCTCCCCCGCCGCGCTCCTCGCCCGCATCGCCTCACCGTCCACCTTCGCCGGCACCTTCGGCTTCGATACCCATCCCGACGCCAACCTGCTCCACAACTACGCCGACGACCTCGATTTCTCCGCCTTCACGCACGCCTCCTTCCGCATCGGTTCGCACTCCGACGCCCTGATCTCCGGCCACCTCACCGCCGTCGACCTCGGCTCCACCTCGCTCTTCCCCTTCGGCGGCGGCTCCGGCCACCTCGGCGTCTTGAGCGACCTCGCCGACACCCCCGACAAACCCGCCTCCGTCCTCGTTTCCACCGCCGCCGGCGACTCACCCCAATACGTGATCTTCCGCGGCCACAACACCACCACCGGCACCTACTCCCTCGACGGCGTCGCCACCCACCTCGCCGTCGAAAACGCCATCGCCGTCCTCGATTCCGCCGGCGCCCTCCCCGGCGGCGCCCACGGCACCTTCGCCTTCGGCGCCACCGCCCCCGCCTACATCGGCGCCACCGAAGCCGCCTTCGACGACTTCAACGACTTCCTCTCCCACCTCGCCCCCGGCGGCCACAACCCGCTCTCCATCCTCGGTCTCGATTCCCACGACGTCTTCGACACCGTCCTCTCCGAAGGCATCGAGTCCGACGCCTACCAGCCCCGCCTCGTATCCCAAACCATCGACCTTCGCAACTTCACCTCGATCTATCTCGGCACCGCCAGCGACGTCATCTTCGACGGCACCATCTACGCCCCCAGCGACGGCATCCTGAAACTCACCGCGGTCGACGACGGATTCCTCGCCATCGCCGCCCCCTTCGGCTCCAACGTCACCTCCGTCGAAATCGGCTTCCCCGCCGGCACCGCCGCCCCCGAATTCGGCGACGGCGAAATCGAGATGTCCGCCCACCAAACCTACGCCGGCGGCACCACGCTCTACAGCGGCACCCTCTCGCTCGGCGCTTCGAGCAGCTTCGATCAGCAAACCTCCACGCTCCTCGGCGGCCCCCTCGGCACCGGCACCCTCACCGTCGAAAACGGCGTCAGCCCGGCCATCCTCGCCGCCACCGACTACTATCAATCCCTCCACAACCACATCGTCCTCAATACCGACCTCCAGCTCGGCGCCGACAACCACGATGGTTATGGCATCGACAACAATAATCTCGCCCTTCTGGGCGACATCTCCGGATCCGGCGGCCTTCGCATCTTCGGCATCGTCGACCTCGCCGGCCACAACACCTACACCGGCGGCACCGTCCTCGCCGGCTACGCCTCCTTGGGTTCCTCCAACGCTCTGGGCACCGGCCTCATCGAGATCACCAACATCAGCGACGTTCCCGCGACGCTCTCCTCCTACAGTAACATCAACCTCGCGAACCCCCTCTCGATCCACGGAAACCTCTCCACCCTGAGCTACGGCCCGTCTTTCACCTACGCCGGCAATCTCACCCTCCACCGCCCCGTCACCCTCTCCTTCTTCGGCGACAACATCCGCATCACCGGCAACATCGACGGTTCCAGCCCGCTCATCGTCCAGAATATGGGCACCACCCCTATCTGGCTCTCCGGCTCCAACAGCTACACCGGCGGCACCGAGATCTTCTACGGCTCGCTGGTTTTCGGCAGCCCTTGGTCCATTCCCACCATTGGACTGCTCCGCCCGTCCTACAGCGGCTACATCGGCGCCGGCTTCAACACCAACATCCAAACGAACTTCCTCAACCGCTTCGACCACTCCATTCCCTCCTACTCCTCCGGCTCCATCGGTTTCGACAGCACCGACGTCAACGACCCGATCGTCGTCGCCGAAAACATCGACCTCTCGTCCTTCAGCCTCTCCACCCGCCTCGGCACCGCCACCGCCGCGATCCTCACCGGCACGATCACGCCTCCCGGACTCTCCCCCTCCTCGCCCTACGAATTCGGCGGCGGCGGCGGCATCCTCACCGTCGCCAGCAATCTCACCGGCGCCCGCAACATCAACGTCAGCTCCAACATCTCCGCGCCCCTCACGCTCGTGCTCCAGGGCGACAACCGCAACACCACCGGCCTGAACGTCTGGAGCTCCATCGTCCGCTTCGACGGCGCCCACGCCCTCCCCTCGACCGGCAGCCTCTTCGCCTCCGACTACGGCTACATCGGCTACACCGAAGCCGTCGTCGGCCTCACCCCCAACGACTTCATGTCCCGCTGGAGCCCCGCCACCTACGAGGTCATCCTCGGCTTCGACTCCACCGACGCCAACGCCCCGCGCACCATCGGCGAAACCATCTCGCTCGTCTACACCTCGAACTTCAACTCGAACACCTACATCGGCACCAGCACCGCCGTAAACCTCGACGGCACCCTCACGCCGTCCGGCGACACCCTTCGCCTCACCGGCGTCCGCTCCGGCAGACTCGTGATCAACTCCACCCTCGCGAGCCCCGACGTCATCAGCGTCCTCATTGGCACGCCGATCCCCGAAATCTCCGCCCAAGGCTCCGTCACCCTCAACGCCGCCAACACCTACACCGGCGGCACCGACCTGCTCTCTTCTCAACTGATCCTCGGCCACGCCTCCGCACTCGGCACCGGCCCCCTCCGCGTTTACTCCCACGACAGCCGCCTGTCCGTCACCGCCCAAGCCGCCGGCACCACCGTCGCCAACGCCGTGCACATCGACAGCTTCTACCACCAGCTCACCCTCGACGGAGAAAACAACTTCACCCTCTCCGGCGAACTCTCCGGCCAGGGCACCCTCTCCAAAACCGGCACCTCCACCGTCACGCTTTCCGGCGACAACACCGAACTCTCCGGCGAAGTCGCCATCGAAAACGGCAAGCTCGTCTTCGCCGGCAACACCTCCGCCGGCACCGGCACCCTGAGCTTCTGGTCCGAACTCGGCATCGCCGAATTCCTCAGTGACGCCCCCGTCCTCGGCGGCCTCTCCAGCCACTACGCCGGCAGTCAGATCCTCCTCGCCGAAAACTCCGTCCTCACCGTCAACCTCGGCTCTCCCGCTTTTTCAGTCGATCACCCCAGTCTGCTCGCCGCCCGCGAAATCGAGCCGTCTTCCGCCACCTTCTTCTACGGCAGCATCGCCGGCGACGGCGCCTCCGTCGTCTACACCACGCCCGCCGACCAACAGGCGACCCTCTATCTCGCCGGCNCCANCAGCTACACCGGCGGCACCACCATCAACACCGGCGTCACCGTCCACGCCTCCGACCCCGCTGCCCTCGGCCTCAGCGGCCCCGTCAACCTCCACGGCGGCCACCTCCGCGTCAGCTCCGGCACCACCCTCGCCTTCACCTCCACCCGCCCGCTCGTCTTCACTTCCGGCTCCCTCGGCGGCGGCGGCACGCTCTCGTTCGAATCCAGCCTCATCATCGGCGCCGAACACACGCTCTCACCCGGCAACTCCATCGGCGTCCTCTCGCTCTCCTTCAATCCCTCCGCCGCCCTTGTTCTCGACAGCGGCGGCACCTACCGCTGGGAACTCTCCGACGCCACCGGCACCGCCGGCACCGGCTGGGACCTCATCCAGATCGCCGGCGACGTCGACGTCGCCGCGCTCGGCGGCGACAACGGTGTATTCAATATTTCAATTCACACCCTCGACGCTTCCGGCGCCGCCGGCTTCGCCGCGAATTTCAATCCCTACGTCGCCGCGAGCTGGACGATCCTCACCGCCACCAACATCCCCGATTTCAATCCGGCGAAATTCAACCTCCTCGTCGATTCGACCACCTTCCTCAACGCCACCGCCGGCGGCACCTTCTCCTTGAGTCTCGTGACCGGCGACACCACCAGCAGCATCCTCCTCAATTTCACCCCGGTCCCCGAGCCCTCCACCTGGGCCCTCATGATCACCGGCCTCGCCGCCGTCATCGTCACCACGCTCCGCCGCCGCCGTCGCTCCTGACGGAGCGGAAGCTCCAAGCTCCAGAGAGCCTCCAATCCACCAATCTCAAACGGCCCAAGACCTCACGAGGCCCGCCGCGATTCATCTCCCGGCGGCACAGCCTTGGAAATGGGTCTCTGGAAATTCCCCGGAGCTTGGATCTTGGAGCTTGGATCTTCCCCGCGCCCTCGGCGCACGGTCTTTACCAACTCCACAAACTCAGCGCGGTATCCGCCCGGATCATACCCCAGCCCCGCTTCCGCCCACGTCTCCACCGCCGCGAGGTCGGTCGTTCCTTTGTGCTCCGAATCCCGCAGCACCATCCCGAACGCCGCCACCGCCGCCGCGAACTTGAAATCCCCGCTCGCGTCCGCAAACGCCGCGCCGCCGTCCTTCACCGGAAACTCCAGCCGACGGCTCTCCGTTCCCGCCGGCTCCTTGTAGCGCACCTTCACCGTCAGCAACTCGTCCGCCACCTCGCGCGGCACCTCCGCCGCCGCCCCCCGCGGCGCATAACGCAGCGCCTCCACCTCGCCCGCCGCGCGCCCGTCCTCCGCCCCCGCCGGCACGATCTCATACAACGCCGTCACCGCGTGCCCCGCCCCGATCTCGCCCGCGTCGACCTTGTCGTTCGCGAAATCCTCCTTCGCCAGCGCCCGCTTCTCGTAACCAATTAATCGATACGCCGACACCCGCGCCGGATTGAACTCCACCTGCAGCTTCACGTCCTTCGCGATCGTCAGCAGCGTCCCCGTCGCCTCTTCCACCAGCAGTTTTTCCGCCTCGCGCCGCGTATCCACATAACCATAACGCCCGTTCCCCCGATCCGCGATCCGCTGCAACAGCGAATCCTTCAGATTAGCCCATCCCAAAACCGAGCACCGTCAAAAACACCCCCGTCTTCGCCTTCTCCTCGATCAACCGCACCAACTCTCCCTCGCTCGTCACGCCGACGTTGAAATCCCCGTCCGTGCACAGAATCACGCGATTGATCCCGCCCGCCACGAAGTTCGCCTTCGCCACGTCATACGCGAGCTGAAGGCCCATCCCGCCATTCGTCGATCCCCGCGCCGCCAGCTCGTCGATCGCCGCCAGAATCTCGCGCTCCCGCTCCACCGGCGTCGACGCCAGCGCCAGCCCGCTCCCGCTCGCATACGTCACGATCGCCACGCGATCGTCCGCCCGCAGCCGCCTCAACAGCATCCGCATCGACTCCTTCACCAGCGGCAACTTGTTCGCCGCCGACATCGACCCGGAAACATCCAACAAAAACACCAGATTCGCCGCCCCGCGCTCCGCCATCGCCACCTCGCGCCCCTTCAACCCGATCCGCACCAGCCGGTGCCCCGCCGCCCACGGCGCCTCCGCCACCTCGATGTTCGCCGCCAACGCCGCGCCCTCGCCACCCGGCGCCTCATACCGATACGGAAAATANTTCACCAGCTCCTCGATCCGCACCGCATCCACCGGCGGCCGTTCGCCGCCCTGGATAAACCGCCGCACGTTCGCGTAACTCGCCGTGTCCACATCCGCCCCAAACGTCGACAGCGGATTCTCCCGCGCCGACAAAAATCCGCTCTCCGCGCGATACGCATACGCCTCCATATCCGCCTCCACCCCGGGCATCGTCGCCGCACCTCCCACGCCGCCGTTCCTCAACCTCACCGCCGCCGAGCCTTTCTTCAGAACACCCGCCTTGAACGCCGTCGACACCACCGCCGCCGCGGCATCCTCCGCACGTTGCTCCCCACGCCCCTTCACCAACATACTGGCTGACTCCGCCGGCGCCGCCCCAAACGTCGCCCCACCGCCGATCGTGAGCGAGTTGTAGAAATCCTCCGCCGTTCGCTTCGCCGTCAGCACCGCCATCGCCTTCTCGCGATTCGCCTCCACCAATCCCGCCACCGTCGCATCCACCCGCGGCATCTCCGCCGCAAACGCCTCCTCCTGCTGCGCGAACGGTTTTCCGCCACGACTCTCACCCGCCGCCACCTTCGGCGCCTCCACTTGGGGCAACGCCACCAACACCGAATCGAGCGACACCTCCTGATACACTTTTTTCTCTTCCTCCTTCGCCGGCTCATACGGCACCCGCCACGCCATCACCACCGCGAAACACGCCGCCGCCAGCCCGCCGATCACATAATAAATCTGCGGAAAACGCAGCACGCGCGCCCGCTTCGCCGACCGATACGGATCCGCCGCCGCCCCGTCCCGCTTTTCCTCGAACTCCCTCTCGCCCGCCAGCGCCCGCTCCAGTTTCACCGCCGCCGCGCGAATCTCCTCCACCGCCGCCCGCGCCGCCGCATCGCTCCGCACCCGCGCCTCCACCGCCGCCCGCTCGTCTCCCTCCAACTCGCCCAGCGCATACGCCGTCAGCTGCGGATCGTCTTCAAATCGTTCGTTTTCGCTCATCGGTTTGCCTCGTTCTTCCTCTGTGTCTCCGTGCCTCTGTTCGCACGCCTCACGCCTTCTGCGCCGCGAACTCCGCGCGCAACTTCGCCACCGCCGTGTGAATCAAGAACCCCACGTTCCCCACCGACAGCGCCGTGATCCGGCTGATTTCCTTGTAGCTAAATCCATTCTGAAACTTCAGCCGCACCACCTCCTGCTGATTCCGCGGCAGCCGATCGATCAACCGCAACACCGCCGCCTGCGTCTCCTCCCGCTCCAACAACCGTCCCGGCCGCGGCTCCTCCGCCCGCACCCGCTCCGCCTGCCCTGGGTCGAACCGCCTCATCCGCCCCTCCTTTCGCAACACATCCATCGCGCGATTCCGACACACCGTGAACAACCACTCGACCACATGCCCGTCGATCGTCTCCGCCGGCTGCGCCATGAGTTTGACGAACGTGTCCTGCACGACGTCCCGCGCCCGGTCCGCATCGCCCAGCAACCGCGCCGCATAGCGCGTGAGCGGAGCCCGTTGCTCCGCGAAAATCCGCTCCAAAGATCCGACACTCTCATCGATCTGCGCCCCGCCTCTCGGTGATTCGTTCGACATGGGGTTCTGTCTCACCAACGCGCGACCGACACTCTTCTTAGAAAAAACTTAGCCCAAAAGCAGGTGGCGCGCTCGCCGCGCCCCCTCCGCCTTACGCCCCCGCATTCTTCCCCGCATAAAACGGCACCAGCTGCTTCAAATGCCCCTGCACGATCGACGCCACCGTCTCCGCCGGCAGCGACCCTTTGTGCAACTCAAAGATCGCCACGAGCAACGCCACCTCGATGTCCGGCTTCTTCGGCGTCGTCGCTTTCATCTCGCGCATGATCTCCAGCGCTTTTTTCTCGGCCCGTTTGTAGTCCAAAAAATTCTGTTCCTGCGGCGTCGACATCCCCCACCACCTCACGCCCCCTCCGCCCCGTCAAACCCGAACCCCCCAATCGAAAATCGAAATCCGAATTTCGAAAATCCCTCCCCCCCATGCGCTACGTCGCCCTCCTCCGCGGCATCAACCTCGGCAACCGCCGCCTCAAAATGGACGCCCTTCGCGCCCACTTCGAAGCCCTCAAATTCCGCCACGTCTCCACCTTCATCGCCAGCGGCAACGTCCTCTTCGAAACCGCCGCCCGCGACGCCGCGAAACTCGAAACCCAAATCGAACGCCACCTCGCCAAAACCCTCGGCTACTCCGTCGACACCTTCCTCCGCTCCGCCGACCAAATGTCCGCCATCGCCGCCGCCAAACCGTTCCCGCCCGCCGACATGGCCTCGGAAATCAACACCATCAACGTCGTCTTCCTCAAAGAAACACCCAACCCCGCCGACGCCCGCCGCCTCGAAGCCATCCGCTCCGACTACGACGCCTTTCGCGTCATCGGCCGCGAATTCTACTGGCTCACCCGCGGCCGCATGACCGATTCCACGGTTTGGCAACTCCCCGAGATGAAGCAGATCCGCCTCCCCAACTCCACTATGCGCAACCTCAACACCGCCCAAAAACTCGCCACCCTCCTCACCAAGTAGGTAGGCCAGTCTCAGCTCCACTCTCCCTCGCAACTTCTCCGCCCTATCCGTGTTCTCGTTCCCACCACCACCATGAAAACCCTCGCGATCTTCTTCCTCTGGTGCCTCCTCCTCGTCCTCTGCTGGCCCCTCGCACTGCTCGCCCTGATCCTCGCCCCGCTCGTCTGGCTCGTGGCACTTCCCTTCCGCCTCCTCTTCGCCGCGATCGAAGCCACCTTCACCTTCATCAAAGCGATTCTCTTCCTCCCCGCCCGCCTCCTCGGCGCCAAGTAGGGCGGATCTCCGCCCTCTCTCAACTCTCAACCCTCATCTCTCAACTTCATCCCCCACCCACGCCTTTAATCGTTCGAGTTCCTCACGCCACCCCGCGTCGTCCGCCAAATTCCGCAATTCCCCCGGATCATTCGCCAAATCGAACAACAACCACGGCGTCCCGTCCGCATTCAACACCAGCTTCCGCTCCCTCGTCCGCACCCCGCGCCACACCCGATCGCACTGCTGCGGCACCGCCACCACCGATGGCATCGAAATCCGACTGAACTCCCGCCGCCCCAACTCATCGCGCCGCCCCTCCGCCCACGCGCGCGTCGCTCCGAACAACTCCACCAGCGACACCGGCGCGTCACATTTTTCCCCGCGTTTCGCTCCCGCGCCGCGCACCAGCAACGGCACCCGCACCGACTCCTCGTGCGGCCAGCCTTTGCGAAAAAGTCCATGCGCTCCGTGCATGTCCCCGTGCACGCTCGTGAACACCACGACCGGCCGCGCCCGCCCCGCCCGCTCCGCCGCCTCGTCCGCCGCCGCGATCAACCGCCCCACCGCCGTATCCGTCGCTTGGATATGCGCATGATACCCCGCCAGCTCCCGCCGCGCCTTCGCCTCCACCTCGCCGCCCCGCGGCACATTCGCCGCCAGCACCACCTCCCCCTCCTCCCGCCGCTCCACGCCCGCCGGCACCGCCGCCCCATACGGCGGATGCGGCGCCTCCAAACTCACCACGCAAAACCAACTCCTCTCCGCTCCCCGATTTCCGATCCACTCCGCCGCCCGCCCGCACACCACATCGCTTTGATAGCCCGAGAACTTCACCGGCTCCGCCAGCCGCGTCCCGTGCAGCCACGGATCGTTCAACAAAAACCCGCTCTCGAACCCTTCCCAAAACTCGAACCCGCCCCGCGCCTCCTCCGGCACCACCATCCGCGCATGCGCCTCGCCCACCAGCGCCGCCTCCGGTTCCCGCCGCGCCAGATGCCACTTCCCCCAAAACGCCGTCTCATACCCGCGCTCGCCCAGCTCATGCGCAATCGTCCGCGTCTCCTGCGGCAGCGGATCGAAATACTCCCGCACGCCATTCGCCGGCGACTCCACGCCCGTCAACAACGCCGCCCGCGCGAACGGCCCAAACGGATGCGGCGTCACCGCCTGCGCATAATTCACGCTCTCCGCCGCCAGCCGGTCCAGCCACGGCGTCCGCGCGTTCGGATCCCCCGCATACCCGCACGCGCCCGCCCGCCACTGCGTCGTCACGATCCACAAAATATCCGGCCGCCGCTCCATAACTCCCCCTCACGCAACCCTGCCTCTCCCCAAACGCGAGCCCCAACCCACCCACCCTTCACGCCCCCCGCCGCGCGAAAAGATGTCGCAATTGCGACACCTTTCCGCACCGCCAAACACGTCCCTCTTTCGCGCCCTGTTTTCACTCCCCGCCTCCGCCTCGCGCCCTCGTCACCGCCCTCCCCACTTCCGCGCCATTGCGCTCGCCGTGCGCCGCCCCGCGCATTTGTTTACTCCTTTCCGCTATGAAAAAATTCCTGCCCCTCGCCTGCCTTCTCCTCGCCCGCGCCTTCGCCGCCGATCCCAACGACGGCCTTCCCGCCCCCGAACTCACCGAGGTCTGGTCCCCCGTGCCGCCCGTCGTTTCCGCGCCCGCCAACGCCGTCCCCTCCGACGCGATCGTCCTCTTCGACGGCAAGAATCTCGACGCCTGGGAATCGCTCAAAAAAGAAACCCTCGGCCAGCCCGCGCCTTGGACGATCGAAGGCGACGCCCTCGTCGTCGCTCCCAAAACCGGCGATATCCGCACGAAAGCCTCCTTCGGCGACGTGCAGCTTCACATCGAATGGCGCTCTCCCGCCAAGGTCGTCGGCAAGAGCCAGGGCCGCGGCAACAGCGGCGTCTTCTTCATGGGCCAATACGAGCTCCAGGTCCTCGACTCCTACGACAACGAGACCTACCCCAACGGCCAGGCCGCCTCCGTCTACAAGCAACACATTCCGCTCGTGAACGCATCCCGCCCGCCCGGCGAATGGCAGACCTACGACGTCGTCTTCATCGCCCCCCGCTTCAACGCCGACGGCACCCTCCGCAGCCCCGCGCGCATGACCGTTTTCCACAACGGCGTGCTCGCGCAATACGACGTCGAACTCCAAGGCGCGACCGTCTGGCGCGGCAAACCCTCCTACAAAGCCCACCCCGCCAAGCTCCCCATCCACCTCCAAGACCACGGCAACCCCGTCGCCTTCCGCAACATCTGGGTGCGCGAAATCACCCTCCGCGACACCCCATAACCCATCGCCGGTCCCGCGCCTCCTCCGGCCCGGGACCAGCTCCACCTTCTCACCGCCCCGCAATCGAAAATCCAAATTCGGAAATCGAAAATCCCCAACTCCCGCCCTTTCCCCGCCGCGCCATCGCTCTGCATGAAACTCTCCTGGATCCTCGTCATCCTCCTCCTCGTGCTCGTCGCCGTCTTCAGCGTTCAAAACGCCGCGCCGATCACCGTCCACTTCCTCCGCTGGCAGATCACGATGTCCGCCGCGCTCGTCATCCAGCTCGCCGCCCTGCTCGGCGGCCTCGTCGGTCTGACCGTCGGCGCGATGTCCCGCCGCAGCGCCCGCCGCACCCGCGAAACCCCGCCTCCACCCGCCGCACCCGAACCCCGCTCCACCGCGATTCCCCTCGAGCCCGTCGAAGCTCCCCGCGCCATCAAAGACTCAAATCTCCCGCCCTGACGCTCCCCGTCGCCCCATTTTCTTGGACGCCGAAATCCTTCGACCCAACCCGATCAACGGGATGAGTCCGGCTCAACATTTCAGCCTTTCAGCCTCCGCGCCTTTCCGCTTTTTCTAGCTCGTGGATCACTCTTCGCGCTCGACCAGCGCCGTTCACCGCTTTCGCACTTCGGAAACGCGCCAACCACTCCACCCGCGGGAAAAACTCCTGCTCTGGATCGCGGGCGCCAATCTCGTTTTTCTCCCTTGGGCCCTCGGCGGCATGCCGCGCTGGGCGCAATGGACCTCCTTCGCGCTTTCCGCCCTCGCGTTCATCGTCGCCGTTCTTCCCCGCACCTACCAGGAGGCGCTCACCGCCGGCGCGTCGTTCCGGCTCTTTCCTTTCCCGAAGCTCCTGCGCTTCCCATTCTTTTGGCTCGGCCTGATCTACTTCGCGGTCATCGCGATCCAGATGCTGAACCCCGCGTGGACCTACGTGACCAACGGACGCAGCTGGTGGGTCCAATCCCTCGATCACATCGCGTGGCTGCCGCACGGCGTCGCGAACATGCCGTTCCGCCCCATGAACGCTTGGCGCACGCTTCTCATCCACGGCAGCGTCTGGCTCCTCGTCTGCGCCTTGTGGATCGGCCTGACCCGCCGCCGCAGCGCCCGCCTCCTCCTCTACACCATCGCCCTCAACGGCGTCGCCCTCGCCGTCGTCGCCATCCTCCAACGCCTCACCGGTGCGCGTGAGCTCCTCTGGTTCTGGTCTCCGGGCACAAACTACTTCGTCGCTTCCTTCATCTACAAAAATCACGCCGGCGCCTTCCTGCTCCTCATCGTCGCCCTGCTGCTCGGTTTTGCCTGGTGGCACACGGATCGCGCCGCGGCCCGGATGCGCCGGTCGCATCCCGGCATGGTTTTTCTGTTCCTTTCGCTTCTCGCGCTTGGTGCGCTGCTCTTCTCCTACGCGCTCGCCACCACTGCTCTCGGCGTCGCGTTGTGCATTATCTTGGGCCTCATTTACCTCGTGCGGTCCGCCTTCCGAGCCCAAGGCGGACCGCCTCGAATCGTTTCCCTGCTCACGGGCCTGCTCTGCGCCGGGTTCCTCGCGCTCTGCGCCTATTCCCTCAATATCGAGCGAGTGTGGCGCACCTTCGAGCGTCTGTCGAAAGAAGACTACAACGTATCGGTCGTTCATCGCCAGCTCGCCGCTCACGCCACCTTCGACATGGGCCGCGACAGCCTCTGGTTCGGTCACGGCCTCGGCGGTTTCAGATACGTTTTCCCGTGGTATCAGCAGCATTACCCCGAGATCTACCGTGACCACCGAAAGCGCCGTCTCTATTGGGAACATACCCACAACGACTACGCCGAATTTTTCGCCGAAGCCGGTGCCGTGGGCCTCACGCTGCTGGGTGCGGGCATGATCGTTTTGATCGTGGGCACGCGTCGCTCCGGCCTCTTCGCCACGGCCGCCTATCCTGTCATGCTCGGCGGTCCTCTCGTGGTCGCCGTCTACGCCGCGGTCGATTTCCCCACGCACAACCCCGCCGTGCTCGGCACCGGAGCGGCCATCCTCGTGCTCGTTTTCCGCTGGTCCGTCCTCGAGCGCCAAAGCCGCCTCCGCGTCAAAACCTGACCGGCCCCACTTCCTTCAGCTCTAGGCTCTCAAGGCGTCGCCGAGGCTGCGGCCTCTCAGCGCTCCACCCGCACGATCCGCGGATCTTGCACTTCGAAGACCATCGGCGTCCTCTCCGGCGCAAACGCAAACACCAGCGACACGATGCGGTTTTCGCTAAACCGCCACGGCAGGGCCGCCCTTCCGTAAAACGCCATCGTGAAATTCCCTTTCGCCTCCAGGTAGTCGCTCCAACTTCCCTGCGCCCGGCTCCACGGCCACACCACAAAAAGATTCCCGTTCGCCGTGCGAAAGTAGATCTGCAGGTTCTTCCCGGTCACCACCGTCGTGCCGCCGGGCTGCACCAGCCGGTGGCTCAAACGCAGCAACGCGTCTTCCGGAAACTCGAAATCGTCGGGCAGCGGCAGCTCCGCCATCGCCCTGCCCCGAGTCCCATCCTCGCTCGCCGCCACGGAAAACAGCCAGCGTCGCCCCGGTCGTTCCTCGACCTTCACATCCGACGTAACCAGCCACCGACCCGACGGTGAAGACGCCGGTTCCTCACGCGCGAGCTCGCGTCGCTGCAGCAGAACGCGACTTTCCGTCGCTTCGTTTTCCAAATAATCGAGCCGCCGCACCACCTGCTCTCGCATCCCCTCGACGCCCGGAAAAAACGACGTTTCAAACCCCGACCGCCCCCTTCCGCGCTCTGCCACGAATTCGACGCTCCACTTCGCAGCCGCAAATCGGTGCGCCGGAATCCGCAGTCGCACCGGCATGCTCAGCCGTTCGCCCGGCCCTACCTTCACCGTCTCCTCATCTCCTCCTATCTCCACGTCGACCTCTCCCGACACGCGAAGCTTTCCGCGAACTTCCTTTTCGGAGAAATTGTAGAGCACAAGTTCGCCCTCCGCTTCGCTACGCCCCGCCACCGCCGCGCGCGTTCCCACATACCCCCGATAACGTTTCACCTGCGTCAATCCGCCTCCCGCAACGAAATCGATGACCACCGCTCCGGGCGTTTCCGCCGCCACTTTCCAGTCTCCCGGACGATAGCGATTCTGCTCTCCAAACTCCATCAGCCACGCCAACGCCGGCATCGCCTCGTAGTCTCCCACCTCCTGCCCAATCCGCGTCATCCAAGGCTCAACCACCTCCGTTCCAAAATCGCCCACCCGAAACTCCACCCCGCCGGCTTCCAGCTTTTCAGGTTTCAGGTCTCCGGTCTCAGGTCTCCCGTCTCGGGCTTGCTCCGTCAGCGTTTCAGTTTTCAGCGTTTCAGCGTTTCCGGCGTCGCTCCGCGCCGCCGCCGCTATCCCAAACTCCAGCACCCCGCGCTCCAATCCCGGCTTCGACGTAAACGCCATCGGTCCCGCCACCCGCTGCTCGCGGATCTGCTCCGTCACCTCCCGGAACCACGCCCACTGCCGCACGCGTCCTTCGACTTCCTTCGACGCCGCCTCTCCCAACGACCCGTATCCATATTCCGACAACAGCACCGGCAGCCTCCTGGCTGCAGTTCCTGGTCTGGGCTCTAGGCTCTCAGCTCTGGCATCAACCCAATTCAGCTTTTCAGCTTTCAGCGTTTCAGCGTTTTCGGACGCGCCAACCGCGTCCTCAAACTGCCGATACACGCCCGAAAAATCCTCCGCGAAACCGTAGTAGTGGAAGTTGAATACGTCCGTGTGGCTCCACAGCCCATTCGCGACCATGCGTTCCAAATACGGCCCCGGCGGCAGCGCCAGCGGCGCCATCGCAACCCAAGGCTGCGGCTCACGCATGGGAAGGCCGACGAAACGACGCACACCTTCGGCCCATCGTCTCCAAATCGCCGGCCGCTTCGCGCCTGCCTTCACGCCCAGGTAGCACGCCTTCAGATACGCGGTATAGGTCTCCGCATTATCCTGCACGAACGCGATGTCAGGTTCGTTCTCGAACTCGAATGCATCGACCCACTCGCCATAGGTCTCCGCATAACGCCGCGCCCGTTCAAACGCCTCCCGCAAATCCAGCGGCACTCGCTTTCCCCCGCCCGGCCTCACTCCGCCTTCCCAGGAATTCGAACCCCATCGAATGCGCGCCAGAATCCGGATATTTGTCTCCGTCAAACTCCGCAGCGCCGCCACCTCGCTCGCCACCCGCTCCAGCTGTCCTAAATCCTTCGATCCCGGATCCGGCAGCGCACTCAGCCGGATCCACGCCCGAGATTTCAACCATGAAGCAAGCACCTCCGGCTGCAGTCCTGCTACCCACTCCGCCGACTGCATGGTGTCGACCCCACCGATCTGCGCGCGCCCACCAAGACACGCCCATCCGCACCCCACCCCAAACGCAAGAATCAGCCGGAACACCGCGCCGTTAAACAACCGAAACACTCCCCCTGAAAGCCTGAAACATAACTGCGAGCACCAGCGCGTGGAATGTTCTACCAGAGCGAAACCTGAAGGCTGAAACCTGAGACCTGAAGTTAAACTCAGAAAAGCTGAAAGGGTGACGTAGCGCGGGATCGCGTATGACGCATCGAAGGTGCGGCCTTGGAGCGCGAAAGGCACAAACCTGACCTGAGAGCTGAGGTTCAAACCTGAGAGTCGCGCGACCTATTCGGCTAGCAATCGCGGCTATCTCAGGTCTCAGGTCTCAGCTTTCAGGTTCCAAGCCGCGCCCCGCACGGCTCAGCGGCTAATACGCCGTCTTCGGCGGAAACACCAACTGCCAGGCCGTCTTGAACGTGATTTGGATATCCATCCAGATCGACCAGTTGGCGATATAGTAGAGATCGTTCGCGATTCTCTTCTCGAGCAGCGCCGGTTCTGAAATCTCGCCCCGAAAACCCCGCGTTTGCGCCAGCCCGGTGATCCCGGGCTTTGCAAACTGACGCGTCCGATATCCCCGGAAATGCCGACTGAACTCCTCGTCATGCACCGGCATATGAGGCCGCGGCCCCACGATGCTCATGTTCCCCATCAGCACGTTCACGAACTGCGGAAACTCGTCCAAGCTCGTCTTCCGCAAAAATCGGCCAAACGGATAAATCCGGTCGTCATTCTGTCGCGCCTGCTTCGCTTCCAGCTCGACCGATCTCGGAGCCGCATACATCGAGCGAAACTTCAGCATGTCGAAGTCCCCGCGCGAGTCACCTTTACGCCGTTGGATGAAGAAGAGCGGCCCAGGCGCTTGCGTCCGCTGCATGACCCATACCCACATGCACATCGCCGGCAGCACCAACAGCACCACCGGAAGCGACAGCACGATATCGAAGGTCCGTTTGAGCACACGATTGAGCGGATCCTCCAAGGGCTCCTCCTGGAGCGAGAAGAACGTGCTGCCCTCCTCCACCACCGGCACCAGCGGCATCTGCAATTGATCGCTCAGATCCGAATGAATCAGCAGCCGGCAGCCGCAGTCCTGACAAATTTCGACGATAAACCGCCGCTCCACCTTCAGCGCCGGCATATCGAGCACGACAACCTGAGTGACCCCCTCCTCCTCGATCACGCGCCGGATGTCCGCCAGCGCTCCTAGCAACGGCACTGCATTCTCCGCATCGCCCGTCTCGTCCGTCGGTGTGATAAACCCGACCGGCTGGATGCCGAGCGCTTCCTTCTGAGCCAGCCAGTCATTCAGCCGCTGTGCCCGGCCCGACGTGCCCACGAAGAGCGTCGGAACTTTGTGCTTCTTGCGAAAAACCATCCGCGTCAGCAACCGCGGCAACCCTTGGTTCACAAACATCAGCACCAACCACAACCAGCAGAGAAAGGTGCCAAGAAAGAGCCGGCTGATCGCGCGGTCTTTCATCGCGAACATCAACGCGAAGATCACCAACGCCACACACAGCGTCTGCTTCGTCGAAAGATCTGCAGCATCGACCCATTTGATGCGGTGAAATTTCGTTCCGATCCGAGACACATAGCGTCCCGCGAGCACCATGCCCGCAGCTACAGAGAGCAAATAAGGCATCAACACGGCATCCGCCTGCAAATCCTTCACCGGCAAAAAGTCGAAAAGATCGCTATAGACCTGAAAGACCGACGTCGCGAAGAGCACCGACACGGCAATGTGCAGGTTGAGCAATCCATTGAGACGTTGAGCAATCATGGAAATCGAAAGTGCTGGAAGCCTGACGAACTCGCCCGAGATCACCTCGCTGCGACGCCGTCTGAATAGGGATATTCCCCACCCATCATCAAGGTTTTCCTGAGCCACCTAGGGAACTTTCCCCCAAACCGCGACATGCGAAGCAAAACGTTTCAGCCTTGTTCTCCAGCCCCGCCCGCCCCCCCCCCAGCGTTTCAGCTTTTCAGCTCTCACGTCTCAGCTCTCAGCCTTCAGGTCTCAGGTCTCAGCTCTCAGGTCTCAGCTCTCAGGTCTCAGGCTTCAGCGTTTAACCTCAGGTTTCGGGTTTCAGCCTTCAGGTTTCAGCCATTCAGCATCTCAGCTTTCAGCGTCTTCCCCACGTGCGCTCCGGCCGTTCGACCGTGACGCGCTTCTACCCGTCGGATCGCATCCGCCAGCTCGCGCACGGCTGCCGGACGCACGATTTCACCGAACGAAATTTTCTGCCCCAGTGTGCACGCGCTCGTGGCCACGACCGGCTTCCGAAGCGCTTCAGCTTTCAACAACACATCCCAACCCGATTCGCTCCGCTCCAGTAGCGGCAGGACCAGCCCATCGCTCGCAAGCAGGATGCGCCACTCGTCTCGCTCTGATCCACCCCGCATCACCGCTACACGATGTGACAGCTCGCTCTCTTCGACCGATCGTTCCAAATCCTCCAGCCCCGCACCGCTCACCAACAACGCCGCTCGAACATCTCGCGTGCTGCGCAGAGCTGACAGAAAATAGCTCAGCCCGCTCCGATCATCGGCCTCCCCGATAAAGCAAAGCAAGGTGCCACCCGGCGCGAGCTTCTGCCGATAGTCTCGTGCTTCTTGGCGGAACTCCGCACTCGTCCAGTAAGCGTCCAAGTGGACCCGCGACTCTTCCGGTGACGGCATTTTTCCGCCGGCATTCGAAAATCCAAGTCGCTGCCACAACCATTTCACACCGCGATCCCCGCAGACCGCGAGCAACGCGTCGACACCGAACTCGCGTCCGATCGTAAGCAAAATGCCAAAGCGTTGCCCCGTCACCTCCACGCGCTAACACAACCACTCGTTCGAAACCTGAAATGTGAAACCTGAAACCTGAGCCTTCGATCTTCCCCTTCAGGTTTCAGGTCTCAGGTCTCAGGTCTCCAAACCCCTCCCGCATCTCAGCTTCTCGCCCTGCTCCCCCTCCCGCTCCCTCGGCCCCCCAAGTTTCAGGTTTCAGCCCTCAGGTCTCAGGTTTCAGCTTTCAGATTTCTGAAATTGCCGCTCCAGGGCCACACCTGCGGTGCGGCCATCTCCGTGCTCGCGCACTTCGTCAGGTTTCAGGTCTCCGGTCTCAGGTTTTGCAGCGACGACTTCCGTCGCGACCCTCCGCCCAATCACTTCCTCATACACCCGCACCGTCTTCTGAAACATCCGTTCGAACGTAAACTCCTGCTCATAGCGAGCGCGGCTTGCCTTCCCCATCTTCACACGTAGCGCCTGATCGCGAATCACAATTTCCAGTGCCTGCGCAACCGAATCGGGATCTTCGTGCGGCACGATAAAACCCGTTTCGCCGTCGACGATCGCCTCCGCATTCCCACCCACGTCGGTCGCGACGACCGGCAGCCCTGCCCGCATCGCTTCGATGATGCTCCGAGGAAACCCTTCCCAATGGGTAATCAATACGTAGACTTGGGCCTTCGAAAGAATCTGCGGAATGTCCGTGCGATATCCGCGCAAGTTTACCCGCCCCATCAATCCCTGTTCGCGCAACAAATCTCCCAACATCTCGCGATTGGGCCCCTCGCCCACGAGGTCACACGTCCACGGCAAGTCGCGTAGTTTGCCGAGCGCTCGCAGTAATGTTGCCTGGTCTTTCTGACCTTCGTAGCGGCCGATCATCACGAGATGCGGCGGCTTCTTGCCGGGATCGGCGCGCAGGCTCCCGTCGATGTCGGGCATGCCGTTGTGAACAGTAACCAAATGCGAAGGCGTTCCGACGCGACCCTCGATGCCTTCGCCGCGTTCGTTCTCCGACACCATGATGATCTTCTTTCCGAACGGCCAACTCAGCCGCTCTGCCCACAGATAGAGCCAGGCGTTGGGAAAGCCGTTCGTGAAGGACCAGCAATGAGGCGTATAGATGGCCGGAACGCCGCAGCTCCACGCTGCGACGCGGCCGAGCACACCGACCTTCGAGGTGTGGGCCGAGACCAGATCCGGTTTGAACTCCTTGATCAGACGGCGCACCTCGAGCAATCCGCACAAATCCGTATACGGCGCCACCTCCCGCACGAGATTCTTCAACGGCCGATACGGAACCCCGGCCTCTTTATATCTTTCCGTCACCTGCCCCTCGCCGCCAATCCCAACCAGCACCTTGTGACCGGCCGCCATCAGTCGCAGACACATGTCACGAATATGAACAGACGAACCGCCGAACGAGTCGGAGCGCGTAACGAGGAACAATACGCGCATGGATCCATTGAAGCTCTCCATAAAATTACTCCAGTTCAGCCTCGAGTCTCCCCGGCTATGTGGGGTGGCGAGCGTGTCTCGCTCAGACACAGGGGTGCTAGGCAACTTCAGTCGCGGCCCGCCTAGTCCCTGAAGACACCAAGCAGCTTCGTTCCGAAAAATGCCGACGCCACGCCAACATACACGACCGCGTAAAAAGCCACAAACCACAGTTCCTGGTGCAACCATACACATACAGCCAGACCTGGTATCATAATTCCGCAGAGACCCAATTCGCCGCTTATGAATCCGGTTAACGAACCCGAACTTCGTATGTTTGACCCGCCGCCAGGTGAGGCCTTGAGCATGGCCGTCTCGTATTTCTGATGAGCGAGACGAGTGAAAATATTCAAGGAGACCGCAATTGCGCCCAGCAAAACGGGAACGCCATCTAGTGTCGATCCGTTGAGACCCGCACGAACTCCCACCGCGATTGGCAACAGTGCATACACCGCATAGCCCGCCACTGCATCGATCCATTCCCCTTTTGGGCCTGATACTCCCGCAGCTCTGGCGATATTACCATCAACGCAATCAAGCAGAGCAACAAGGCTCAAGAGAACGATCCCCAAGACGCCGCCGATCTCTCCGCCCACCGCTAGAGCCGGCATCGCAACTGTCCCAAGTAAGATAGCCAACAGCGAGGCTCCGTTCCCCGAAAAGCCCATGCGATACATACCCCACGCAACGGGCATTGATAGATCGCGCAGGAAAAGCTTGGCCAGGAGCGTATCCGACTTCTTTTTGGTCGTTGGTAGCGCAGCTCGAAACTGTTCGTAGGTCTTCATTGATAGTATGCGCGATCAGCGCCCCGCAGCTTGAACAAGAGCAGCTTTATCCGCCTCTGCCCGCCTGCGTTCCTGGTCAACCTTCCCCATGCGCTCCTTTAGCATCGTCGTAGAAATTCCCTTTGTGCGCGGCAAATATACGACCCGGCAGCAGTCCTTTAGCTCATCGAATTTACCGCGCCAGTCGTCGCCCATAACGAAGACATCCACCTTCAGTCGCTTGATATCGGAACGCTTTTGCTCCCACGACCGCTCGGGTATCACTCGGTCCACCAAGCGAAGATTCTCCAGAATCAACCGTCTTTCCTTGAACGGTAGCACGCATTCCTTGCCTTTGACCCGGTTAAACTCGTCGGTCGAGAGGGCGACAATGAGATAGTCGCCATGCTTCCGAGCCCGCTGTAGCAGTCGAATGTGACCCCGATGCAGGAGGTCGAAGGTCCCATAAGTGAGCACGACTTTTCCAACCCGCTCTCTCGCACGATACTTTTTCATAATTTGAGGTCTCAGGTCCCGTCACCGCCGAACAGGCTGCCGTAGATTCACCGGCGCCTTGCCCACCAAACGCCCGCGTCTGACAAACGCCCCCGGCAGTCCTCGTTGGTCACGCCAAGCGAAGACTGGAATGATGGCAGCTAATAGTGGCACCACCTTTGTGCGATGGCGCAATGCGGTCCCATAGTTTGAGGTGCCCATCGCAAAAAGCGAAACGATCAGAACGATCAACCCGGCTAGGCAACGCGCATCGACTCTGGCAAATATCACCTTGCGATGACACCAAGCTAAACAAAACATCCCGGTAGTCCCCATCGTCAGAGCGAGACCGAATACGTCCACCACCGCCGAGATCATCCACGGGAAAGGGGTAAGTAGAAAATACACCATACGGACCGGCGCTTGCCACGCGAGATCGACCACACTCTGAGGCTGCATCGTGGTGAGGTAAGCAGCGCGATTGTCGATGTCTCGACTCGCCTGCCGCTTGGCCACGACCTCGGCGATGCTCGCCTCTTCGTCGGCCCCCGTTGTCGTGAACTTTTCCAGTCCGCGCCCCGAAATCGCGATATATCCGATCAACGCGAGACTCCCCGCGAAAACCGCCACCCGCGCCAGTAGCGCTGCCCCGCCGCGTTCTCTCTGCCGGTTGCGCCGGGCAAGCAATATCACCGGAATCAGAAGCGCCACCACATATCCGCTATGGGTAAGGGTCGCTAAAAAGAACAGTCCCGACGCCACCAGTAGGTTCATCTCATTATTGAAGCGAACGCCGCGAACGATCGCCAAGGCTCCCGCCGTGAACAGGACAATTCCCATGATTTCACGGCCGAGCATGACCGAGTAAATCGCGAGATTGGGAAAGAGGCTCACCAGCCAGGCCGTCGACATGGCGGCCTTGCGATTTCCCCACAGCGAGAAACTGAGATGGTAGGCAATCGCGATTAAGCCAACCCCCGCGACCAGATTTACGCTGATCGCCACTAGTTTTTCCGGTCCCACCAATGAATACACGACGGACAGAACCCACGTATAGAAATGCCGGCCGGTCCGAAAATTGAACAGGGCGCTCTCGAAACCGAACATGGCGTCATACTCCGCCACGGTATGGTGCATCACATCGTCACCACCCATCCCCGGAACCTCGACGCCGAGCAGGGCGGCGGTGAGAATCGCCAGCCGCGCGCAAAGTCCGATGACGACGACCTTCAACAACTCAGGCGTCCGGTTCGCTCGCCCCAAAACCCAAGCGATGCCGACACCGGCGATCGCTAATGCAATAAATAATCCCATGTTGATTTATTCCGCCTGCTGGAACAACGCGTCATATAGCCGCGTATATCCCGCATGCATCTTTTGGAGCGTGAACGTTCCCGCGATGCAGTCGCGATTCGATGCCCCTAAACACGCCAGCTCTTCTGAAGACATCTGGGCGAGGGCCATCACCCGCTCCTTCCAGACGTCGAGATCCCATCCCGAGATCAACTGTCGCGGGTCGCATCCGAATTCGCACAGCTCCTGATGAGGCCCGATGTTGGATAACAGCACCGGCCTCGCCATCGCCATCGCTTCCAGGACCGCGATCGGCAGGCCCTCGAACGTGGAGGGCGAAACAAACAGATCCGCCCGCCCCATTTTCTCGATCGCCACATCACGAGGCACGATTCCCGTGAATGTCACCCGCTCGGACAGCCCGAGGCTGACCGCCTCTTGGCGCAGCGCCCCATCCAGTTCGCCGCCCCCCACCGATCGTCAGATGGAAGTGCTGCGGCAGCGCGGCCAGCAGCTTCAGCAAAGACGACTGCTGTTTCACCTCAATCATCCGAGCCACGTTCACGAGCTCGAAACGCCCCGAACTCTGCTTCGGTTCGGATTCCATGCGGCGGCTGACCTCCATGACTCGCTCGAAATTCGCGCCGTTCTGCACAGACCGCGCTTTCTTGCCCAAAATTCCCCGCAACCACGCCGGATGGCTCCGCTCGCTCGCCAGCCCGCAAAATGCGACCTCGTCTGCCATCAGGCAGTTGAAGATGGTCAGGATCTTATTCCGCAGCGTAAATCGCGGGAAAACATTGTGCACGGTGTAAACCGTGGGCGCGGACACCAGACCGAGCACCTTCAACACCTGAAACAGCGCTCCTCCCGTCGGGCTGTGCAAATGCACCACTGTTTTCCGCTTCGCCTCTCTCAGTCGCTGCAGAAGTGCCCGCACATTTCGCACATGCTTCAGCAGGCTCCCGTCCGCCGCATAAACCCGTAGTTTCTGCGGCACGAACCCTTCGCGTGCCAGCGCCTTCTCAGAATCCTTTTCAACGTAATCCACCACTTTTCCATTGGCCGGACGGTGCCAGGAAACGAGATACTGCCCCTCCCCCAGTTGATGCTCCGCACGGTAGAGCGAGAACTGCTCGAACGCCGCGCTGGATGCGCCGAGGACGTTGACAAATCTTATGATCGCACGGTCAGACATGTTGGCTTTAAATGAGTGACTCCACCACCTCGACATATCGGGACACCGCATGGTCGATGGTGTATTTCTTTAGCACTTCAGGCCCCGGCACCGGCTTGGGATCATCGATCAGTTGCATCATTGCCGCGGCGAGGTCGTTCTCGTCACCCGGCTTTGCCAGATAACCCCACTTTCCGTTTTCCAGAATTTCCTTCGGGCCACTCGGACAGTCGGTCGACGCCACCGGTGTCCCGACAGCCAGCGCCTCGATGAGCACATTTCCGAGCCCTTCCCAACGTGACGATAAAACCAAGCCTCTACATTTCGTTACGCATGCATGCGGATTCCCCAAAAATCCCAAGAGATCGACGGCATCGCCTAAGCCTAACCTATCCACCAGCTCCCCGAGACTACCACGCAACTCCCCCTCGCCCAGAATGAGCAGCTTCGCCTGCCGGGCCTGCTTCACGCTACGAAACGCCTTCAGCAAAGTGGGATAATCCTTCTGATGCGTCAGCCGTCCCACCGCACATAGCACGGGCGCCTCCCCCTCTTGGCCTAGCCAGGGATGATCAAACGGCTGCCGCCCCATCTCCAGCACGTCGGCGTTGATCACCGGATTGTAGATCACCTCGCAACGCTCGGGCGCCAAGCCGGCATGTTCGACAGCATCGTCTTTCACCCCTTGTGAAACCGCGACCACCAAAGGGGCCCGCTTTAACACATAACACGCCGATTTTTTAACCACCCAACGTCGCAGTCCCTTGGCCCGGTTGAATTGAATCGAGAACGTGTTGTGCAGGACCGGCACGATCGGCTTCCGATAGTTCGCCACGGTCGCGGCCGCACGCATCAACGCGGAAATATGCGGCAGGTTGGTGATCATCAGGTCGGGATTCTTTTCCCTGAGATATCGCCGGGCCGCCATGAGCGCCCCACGCGCATGGGCCTTCTCCAAAGAGACAACCGCAACTTCCGGCGGCACATCTCCGCGCATCGGTCCCGATGCGTTCAGAACGACGAATTCCACCTCATACCCGCGGTCCCGCAGTCCCTTCGCGACATTGATCATCACCCGCTGCGCCCCTCCGCCGTTGAAGGAAGGCATGGCCAGGGATATTTTGAGCTTCTTCTGATTCATGTCTCTGCTGGGCCTCAACTCGAGGCTGGCGTATCGCCGCCCGCCAACCGCTCGATGAAGCGCTCGTTGATCCAATGAAGAGGATTCAAGTCCGCACGATTGCTCGAGATCCTTATAAAATACTGTCTCCGTTTTTGATTTATTCCGAATCGGAGAACGTCCCGAAGCCGGTTGAAGCTCTGTCTGCGATAGGCATAAAAGCCGCCCTCTTCGTTTTGAACCAAGTGCCAGAAATAGACGGTTTCCTTGGTTCCTCCGGCCTCCATCAGTCGCCGCTGGATCGGCTCCAATGCACGACCGTCGGGCAGAACGACCGGCGCGGAACTCTTCTGTAAGCAATCCCACCCCGAACGGGTCCAACAGGTGTCGGGATAGTGCCCCGCCACGTCGCGCTGGCTCATTCTCTTGGGCTCCCAATAGGCGATATAGACGGATACCCGCTCCGGCCCGCGAACGAAGTCCACGAAAGCCGCATCGCTGAAGTTCAGCAGCTCATCCACCCGGGCTTGTATCTCCGGCGTCTCCGCCACGGGCCGCACGATCCGCGTCCATCCCTCCGTGGCATGCTCGTCACGCAGCAACTCGGATGCTCCAGGATACGCCAACCCTTCGGTGATATCCGGATCTTGCGGCCAGACCAGGATTCCCAGTGCTCCCAACAGAATCAATGCGGCGGCGTATAGGGACCAATAGGCCGCCCTACTTTTTTTCGCGATCGGCCTGTTTTTCATACCAACGATTGCATCATTTCCCGGAACCGCTCCCGTCCGGCGTCCTTCAGCGCTCTCAACGCCTCTTGCACCCCGGCATGATTTTTTCGCCAGAACTCGATCCGCGCGTTAACGTCCTCGGCGGTCAAAGGCTGCCCCTCCGCGATCCACAGCATCTCCTCCGCACCCAAGCGGGAAAACAGATCCCTACCCTTCCACGATCCATCTGGATACAATTTCTTCTCCTCAACCAGGATCACCGGCGTCGGCGTCTGCAAGATCGTGAAAATACTCCCATGGAACCGATCGGTGACGAAGAGATCGACGTCGCGATGTGCCGCGACGCGCTGCTCGACCGACAATCCGGTCGGAAGCCCGGGAACACCATTTCCTCCACTCCCTAGAAACGACACGGCTGAGTAGCCCATCGCGCGAACGCTTCGGAATGCTTCCTGGCGTATCGTTTTGTCGCCAATGGCTACGCCGGCGACGAGTCCCTTCCCCAAGCCCAGCCGGTCTCTCAAGCCCGCGTCAGGAAACCTCGGAAACTCGCCGACAATCGTCGGGTCGGGCATATACCCGATTCGCTCGCGCGAAATCCCGAGCTTGAGCAACAGCTCTATAGTCCCGGCGTCGCGGACCATAATCGCGTCGAATCCGTCGATTGAGTTTTTCAGTTCGGCACAGAGGGTCTCGTCTCCTAGCATTCGGGGGTCCGTTTTGCTGCTGGACGCTGCAAATGACACTTTCCTCGGCCCTGCTAGGCCAGGTAGAAAGAAGATGTTCGGTGGTATGGGGCCTCCGCCGCCCTGTCGAACCTCCCACACCGTATCGCTCCCAACGACAATCATATCATAGTTCTGCGCTTCAACGAAACGTCGGGCCTTGTGTAGGCTGTCAGACGTCAGACTGCCTTTGCTGAAGGCACAGTAGCGGCGAAGAAACGCTATCTGCGACCGCGCTTTCTCGCGTCGAAACTTGTTATAAAACGGATACCGGCGGGCGAAACAGCGCTTTAATTCCCTAAGCCACGTGCTCCTGCCGCAATAGTCGATCAATTCGACACGTGAACTCGGAAAATGCCGGCTTAAGTAGTTGAACAAACAATATGCCTGTAGTGCCGAACCATCATTGATGACGCGATGATACGTAAGAATCCCGATCTTCTTCATTTATGTGATATCTGGTTCTATATTGACCGCTTAACCTCGTCAGCAAGGCCCTGAGCGCTTACTAGCGGCTGAAGCGCAAGGCGTCCGTAGAATCAAAATAGACGCCTTTTAATCTTCGACCAAGTTCCTTTGACGCCGTCTTTGCCCAACATCTTACGGAGCACCGCTGCATCGTTCTCCATGGAGGTAAATACCTCCAATAAGATTGGAGCCGTGGCCTCTTCGTTGGCTAGCTCGGGGAGACACCGATTCAGCTCTTCTTCATTTCGCGCAGACAGATATTTGAAGCCCAGAGACTCGATCCATCCCTTGGCGCTCGTGGTGTGCGCCACGGCTATATTCCGATTTAATGTCTGCAGCCCCTTCTGTCCCAGAGCATATTGAAAAATACCGGCTCCTCCGTTGTTGGTGAGCATAATGCGAAGCTTCGAACTGACATGACGGTTCCAAATCCCGTTCATATCGTAAAAGAAACTTAGATCTCCGATAATAATATAGGTAAGCCCGTCCGAAGCCGCGGCATAGCCGACGGCGGTCGACAAAGAACCATCTATTCCATTGGTCCCCCTATTGCAGTAGATCCGGACACCTCTGTTCAGCTCGAACAGCTGCGCGTGCCTGACGCAGCTACTGTTTGCAAGATGCAGCGCCGCGTTAGGGGGTATGCATGCAAAGAGCTGCTTAATAGCGTAAAGATCCGAGAACTGCAGCTCGATATCACTCGAGCCCCGCACCAGCGCCTTCCATTCAGCGAAATATGCTTTTGCGGAAGTAGCATTATTAGTTTCTTCGCTGAGCCTTTTCAAAAAGGCTTCGGCGGAACACTCAAATACGTTTGTCAGAACCTTAAACTGATCCACCACCGCGCCATCCTCTGTCACGTGCCAATGCTCAGCTGGAGAATTTGCGCGAATAAACTTCTGAAGTGAAGGCAGCGCATGCCCGTGAAAAGTTATCACTAGTTCCGGAAGTAGTGCTCGCTTTTCTTCATCCGACGCCATGTCGAGAGAAGCACTTACATTCGGCACATGGTTGATGCAATCTAGATTGGACAGGTTATCGGAAACGACCGCGCAGCCGAACGCTTGGCTAAACAATTCTAGCGCTCTCAGCTCAGCATCTGAGGGGAGGAATGACTGTCCATAGACCAAAAGTATTCTCCGTTTCTCACTCAATTTTTGGGCGCAGCTTCTCCAGCGATCGACGCTATCGCGCTCCATAATCCGGCTAATCTTCCTTGCATTCGGAAGACTCGGCGTCGGGAACTTGGTCAGCGTTCCATATAGCTCGATATTGATATGCACTGGTCCCTTGCCGTGGTGATCTAGTTCCAGCAGTGCTTCGTTGATCAAGCGGTTGCAAAACCACTCATCGTCGTCCGAACTCACTTCTGGGAGAGATACATGCTTTTTAACAATCTTCTCAAAGATCCCGGATTGGGGAATCATCTGCGGTTCGTATTGTCCCAACAAACGCGCCGAGCGATCGGCGGTCGATAAGCAGTAAGGGAAGCTTTTGATAGTAGGCCTCTGCGACCGCCGAGCCGTAGTTCATCACCGCTGTGCCAGAGGTGCAGCATATCGCTACCGGCTTTTGTAGCTTTTGAATCACCCCGAGCGCAAAAAATGCCGCACTGCGTTCGTCAACCACCGAGTAGCACGTGAAATCGGGATCTCGCCCGAATGACTCGGTCAGCGGCACGCTACGGTTGCCAGGAGAAAGAACAACATGCGTAACCCCATGGGCCTTGAGCAGTGCGATCAGTTGCAGGACGTTTCTTTTTTCTGAATACATGTAACAGTCGGTTCAGCGGACATCTATTGCCGGATAGGAAAAGCTCTATTCGCGACTAGGGCGCTGATAAATGGATCCAGAGAGCAATCGCCAGCACACACAACTGAAGGCAGATCGGCGCCCCTGACGACCGTCTCAGAAACGCTTTCCAGTCGACTCCGAGTTGAGCGGTCACTGCAAGCAACGGCTGTATATTTAGTGCCACGATCTGCGGCACAAAAACACTGAAGCACAGCCCATAGAAGCCGAACCGCGGTATCAATACCAGAAGCAACACCACCGAAATACCCGCGGATACCAGATTGCTCCAAAAGCAGACAAAATTATTGCCGATCGCAGAGAGCAGCGTGTGAAACAGAATCGTTCGCTGAAAAAACATCAGCGATGAAAGAATAAGAAAATCCGGAAGACTAATGAACGTAGCATTGGCCTCCAAAAGGCGCAGCGCGAATGGTCCAACGATGCCTAGACAAATCATCCCTATAGCTAGCAGAGCTTGGGCGATCATGATCTTCCGCTCTGCTAAGGTGCTCAACTTGGACAGTTCACCCTGCGCCAACAACCGCGACATTTTCGGTGTGTGACTGTTGAACGGGGCCTCGCATATCTGCCGTAGCGCAAGAAGAAGCCTGAGGCTAAAGGCGAAGCTCGCCGTGGCGGCAACCGGCGCCTCGCGAGCGTAAATGACTGTCGCCAATTGAAGCAGTCCGGCGTTCGTGATCACCAAGGCCAGTCCCTTCACAAAGGGCTCTCGGGCCCAGCCCCCGACTTCCCGATCAATGCGATAACCGCAGAAATTACGGAAACGACCGTCCTCTATTCTGCGCAGAAGCCACCAGAGACGGAGCACTCCGATCAGACTCATCGTCTGCATGACGACCGTAAGGCCTAGTATTCCCACATCGTTCGCCAAAGCGACAAGTCCCGCGACGATCGACAGAGCACCAAATACGGCATTCCACCTGTTAACAAGGGCCACGTGGTTCATGCCCTTCAGCGCGATCGCATAACGCTGAAACCAAAAGCTGACCGCGTGAGACGCCAACATCACCGCGAATGCCATCCAAATCTGATTCGGGCTAGTGGATGCGTCAGCAACCGCTTGGAGGCCGTAGTAGCCGATTGCGCCGCTTACGACGGTGACAAACAGGCACACCACTGCGTTTATTCCGCCGACGGTTCCGTAGGTTCGCTCGACCAACGCCCAGTTAGGCTGGCCGCTGGTGCGTTCACGTTTCCCGGTGATCGGAGCTAGATCAGTAGCACCAGCCATCGCGAACGCCACCATCCGGGAGAAAGTCAGCTGCATTCGCGTCCCGATGATTTCACTGAGGAAGATCAAGGAGGCGAAAAGATACCAAGCAGCGATCTCGCTCGTATCGAACTTCGTCAGAAGTAGAGGAGTAATCGCGATCAGCCGAAGAAACCGAACGGCTTGATCCCCCCACGTGGTGAAGGTGGGAGAGTTCCATGTGCGCTTCACGAAGCTCAACATCTGATGGAAGAGTGTTTCACCGACGCCGATTGCTCCTTCATCGCCCGCAGCTCAGCACCAGTGTTCGCGTTTGCACTGGCGAGGTCCTTCAGAAGTTTTTGGGTGAACAGTCTGCGCGCTTCCGGCGTTAGTGTAGTCGAATCAACGTAACAAGAGGAACTCGAGAACTCACCAGTCTGCAAATAGTCTAGGACAGTCACATTTGCAGACGACGCGCGAGAGAGGAAGGAGTAGAAGTTCCTGTTTAGAGAATGAACTGGGTATCGTCTCGCTATAGCGGAAGGCGCGGGCGGAACCACAATAACGGGGTTCAGTCCTCGCTCCTTAAGGAACGCGATTATCGTGATCAAAAGCTCGGTGTTTGCACGTCTTGCGCTCTCAACCTCGCCGCTCTCGAGTGCGTCGAAGGCAGGCCGGTTACTAAAAACCTCTTGTGCTACCAACTCCATTTGCTGCTCGCTAAGAGCCGTTTTGCATCTGCGACGGCGCTCCTGCCTGATCTCCATCAACAGACGAAAAGCAGCGAGTGGATACAGTAAAGGAAACCTCGCACCGGCCGTCTCGTAAATCCGATCGCGACGCGTATAATTGATTACGTTGCCCAAGAGCCAGTCTCTCACGTCAGCTCCGCGGCGTGCTTCAAGTTGAAGAAAATTTCTGTCTAGAAAGAAACTGTAGCGAAACATATCACCGCTTTGATCTTCGCTCGTTTGCAGCGTGCGTGGTGACACAAACAGCAAAACGTTTCCGCCCCGTCTAATTAGGCTGAAGTAGTTCTTTACGATCCAAAAATCTTGGCGGAGGCCCTGACGCGGCAGGCCCCAGTTAAAGCCGATGAGATCAGGGACCGCAGTTAAATCGACACTACCTACGCATTCACTCCCCCCGACGACCGCTAAATCATAGTTTCTCTGGTAGTTCGCGTAGTTGGTCCGTCGGGTTGGGAACGCCCTGAAATAACACGCAATGGTCCGCTTCAACCGGCGATTGAGTTTCAACCAGAGGAAGACCAAGGCCGTTCCGCCCAAGCCCGCTAGGGCCACTGCCGTGAGTGCTTCAAATGTCATCTGCAGGCCCTAACGAGAAATTCAATACCCCGGGCATCGGATCGATTCGGTGCACAGCTTGTGGTCCCGGTTCATCCGATCGATCGCTTCGATGTCTCCGCCAGATAAATTGAAGTCGAACACATCCAGATTCTCGCGGATGCGGGACGGGGTCTTGGACCTGAAAACCGGCACAACGCCGGTATCTAGATGCCAGCGGATTATCACTTGCGCGACCGTTTTGTTGTAATTTGCCGCTATCGCGGATAGCTGGGCATTCCCCGCCAGATCGCCCATCATTTTACCCAGTGGCGAATAGGCCTGGACCACCATCCCACGATCTAGGCAATAGCGGACGACATCCTCTTCCGAGCAAAGGGGGTGCCGCTCCATTTGATGGACAGCTGGCAACTGACTGAGTTTCGACTGATAGAGCGCCTCGAAATGCCGCTCACGACAGTTGCTCATTCCCAAGGTCTTGACGATCCCTCGCGCCTGAACCGCCTCGAGTGCCTTGTAGGCGGAGATATAATAGCCGGGAAAAGGCCAATGCAGCAGGACGCAATCGATATAGTCCAGACGCAAATCGCGCGCCGACGCTTCGACGTCCCGTGCAATCCCCCCTCGAATCATCTGAGGAATGGCTATCTTGGTGGTAACAAACAGCTCTTCCCGCTTGATCGCTCCACTTCGAAGTTTTCCGTGCAGCACTTTACCGAGACATTTTTCCGTGGAACGTCCGCCCGTGTGATAGAATCGGGAGGTGTCGAATCCGCGCACGCCCGCGTCGATCGCAACGCCGACAGCTGCGTCCATCTCCTTGAGCGATGAAAACCCCGTCGTCCCGAGAACCATCGACGGTGCTGCTTGGCCATTTCTTAATGCGAAATCGTAACGCTGATTTATCACGTCAGTTGGACCAACATCCTGCAGCCTTCTCGCCCCATTTGACTGGGCCTCTCAACTCGTCGTTTCAATCGACTGCCGGCAATGAACAACCGAGGCTGGGATCGGTCTAGCCCCTAAAAGGGGGCTTCTGAGTTCTTGCGGCAACAACTTCTCGGCGCAGTAGATAAAAACAGATGTGAGCAACAACCCTGCCGTGGATGCGATGGGTATATACACCGCTTGGAGAAGCCGAATCGGCTCAATGCTGTTTAGGCCGCTCATAACAACCCCAAGGAAAAGCATGTGAGTAAGATAAATTGCATATGACCTTTGCCCGACCCAAACCAGATACTTTGAAGTCTTTACCCACCTTCTCCCGAACGAAAGCACGCAGATGATGACAAAGGTGGAATAGAGGTAACTGCTGAGCTTCACCTGACTAAGCGCTACTGATGGGGTATGCGTTTGTGTCAGGAATATCGCACTCTCAGCGATAGATGCCGCAAAAGAAAATCCGGTTAGTGTTAGGATTATCTTCCTGCCGTAACCAAGATCCCCATATCTTTTGAAAGCAAAACCTAAAACGTAGAAGAAGAGCCACGTGGTAAATGGCAATGCGTAGAATCGGAACCTCGAAAAGAGCGCCTCGGGTTGTTCCCAACGGAAATAATACACTAAAATCAGCGTAAAAAACGTCGCCACCGCACCACTAAGCAAAAGAATCCTCGATTGCATACGGACAATCCATGGGTGAATGATGATAAGTGTAGTTAGGACGACTACAAAGTATCCTATTCCAATTCCATAGCCGAGGAAGCAAGCTTTGCTCAGCTCAGTGAGCGATAGCACGTCCTCAGGACGTCGAATCAATAGGTATATGATAGTCCATAGCAAATAAGGCATCCATAATCGGCCCAGTCTGGATAAATAATAGCGTCCTGCTTTGCCGCTTCCGGGAGAACCCATACTATCGGCGGTTGGCGCAAAATAGCCGGAGAGCGCAAAGAACAAAGGCACCGCAAAATTGAGCAGCTGCCGAAAGATCAATCCGATCCAGTAGTTGGCTGAACCTTCAGCGAAAGTGCGCGCTTCGCCACAAGCATGGATTCCGATAACGGCGATGATCGCTATACCCTTCCACCCGTCGAAGCTAAAATCTCGGAACTTCATGTTGCTGACGCAACTTCAGCGATACGATCACCTCTAAAAGCCAGGTTTTTGCTTCCGGCTTTGATCAACGTTCCAGACTCTGACCCATGTCTCAGAAATCAATTCTCTGGCCGCTAACTCCGTTACGGCCCGCTCAACGCTTGGGTTCGACCTCCACGGCGCCCAGCCAGTCGCGGTTTTGCAGATACCAGGCCACGGTGCGCTTGAAACCTTCTTCCGGCGAAACTTCGGGACTCCAGCCGAGCAAACGACGCGCTTTGCTGATGTCCGCCGACGTATCCGTCATGTCCACCGGATTGGCCGGTTGACGATCGATGGCGGCGCGGAAAGATGAGAGCTGAGGGTTGAGAGCTGAGAGTTGGGGGCCAACACCGGAGACTTGAGAACTCCCTGCGGCAACGGCGCTCTGCTCGTTCAACTCGCGCTCAATGAGCTCGATCATCGCATTGATCGTAATCGGCCGATTCCCCCCACCAATATTGATCACGTTGTAACTGCTGTGCACCGCTGATTCCGATTTCAGCTTTTCAGTTTTCAGCGTTTCAGCGTCTGGGTTTAGGTTCGCTTTCAGCATTTCAGTTTTCAGCGTTTCAGCGTTTCCCACTCGCGCAGCGAGTATCGTTCCCCGCGCGATGTCGTCGACGTAGGTGAAATCCCGCGTCTGGTTGCCGTCGCCAAACAACTTGATCGGCTTGCCCGTCGCAATCCAGTGCACGAAGCGATACGGCGCCATATCCGGACGCCCCGCCGGACCATACACCGTGAAATAACGCACCACCGACACATCGATTCCGTAAAGATGATGATAGCTATACGCCATCGCCTCCGCCGCCTTCTTCGTCGCCGCATACGGCGACAACGGCGTGTTCACCGGCTGGTCCTCCGTGAACGGCATCGGACACCCCGCATACAACGACGACGTCGACGCCAGCACGTGCTTCTTCACCCCGTGCTTCCGCTGACACTCGAGCAGGTTCAACGTCCCCTGCGCATTCGTCGACATATAGACATGCGGATGCTCCATGCTATAGCGAACCCCCGCCCGCGCCGCGAGATTGAACACCGCGTCGAATTTGAACTCCACAAACAACGCCTCCAGCCCCGCCAAGTTCTCGATATCCAGCGCCTCAAAAACAAACCGTCCATGCGTAGTTGAGAGCGAAGAGTCCAGAGCCGAGAGCTCTCCAGTTTTGCTCGTCGCCACACCCGACCTGGGTTCCCGTTGCTCCTCGCCCTCCGCTCCGCTCCGGGCCGCACCTGCGGTGCGACCATCTTCGCACTCCCGCGCTCCGTCAGTTTTCAGCGTTTCAGCTTTCAGCATTTTGCCTTCCAACCGCCCTCTCCCCGCATAAATCGAAACCTTCGGATCCACCCCCGGCCGCCACGACTCCGATGTCAGCTTTTCAGTTTTCAGCGTTTCAGCATTTCCAGGTCGCTGGCCCAAAAGCCCAGCGAGGCGATAGTCTTTCAGCCGCACATCATAGTAATCGTTGAGATTATCGATCCCCACGACCGTGTGCCCCTCGGCGAGCAGAAACTCGCACACCTTCGCCCCAATAAACCCCGCCGCGCCCGTGACTAGATAGGTGGACATCTTTAGTAAAACACTGAAAATCTAAAACGCTGAAACGCTAACATCTGTCTACAACTGCTATAGCAGAGACCTAGACTGATGATAGCTGATAAGTCCGCGATATTCGTTTCGCGCATACATGTTTCGGGACGACGGGATTTCAGCTTTTCAGCTTTTTAGCGTTTCAGCTTTTCTCCGCATCGTAGTCTCCACGACGCAATCTCGACACCATCGTAGTGAAGATCGCGATTAGCTCGCCGGCTTCGCTATGCAATCCGTTGACGTCGCCGCTGATTCCACAGTCGTCGCGCAGAAATTCCAGCCACAGTTGGCTCTCGTCGGCCTCCTGCAATAGACCGTCCAATTTCGAGCAGAATTCTGCTGTCGATCGTGCGCGTGAGGCTTCCCGGGCGTGTGCAGCCACCGAAGTGCCTGCTCGTAGCAACTGCTTTCCCAATACCGCAACCTCTTCCCGTTTCCGAGGTAAACCAATATAGAATCGAATCACCTGCGACCCGAACTTCTTACACCTGCTCCGAAGCTCTTCCGACAATCTCATTTCAGCATTTCAGTATTTCAGCGTCTCAGCGTTTCAGCGTTTCAGCTTTTAACCCCGCCCGGATTTCAGCGTTTCAGTATTTCAGCTTTTCCGGGGCGAAGCTTTCGCGTCCCGCGAAAGCTTCGCCCCGTCACTTCCTTCGGAAGGGACCGAGCGGGGAAAAATCCGCGAAGGCATGTCTATGCGGGGCGTCCCGCGCGCGTTTTACGCGCGGCCCGGCCCTAAAATTGTCTTCAGAATGGGGAGAAGGAGGCCCATCTGGCGGCGCCAGTTCTCAAGCTTCTTCAACCGTTCCTGGGCAAATTTCTCTCCCGCCGGCGTCGGCGACACCTTGGCGTGCTCGCGCAGCTGCCTGATCCGCACCGCGCCCCCCTTCACCACCGGGTCCACCCGCTCCCGCAACACCCCCGCCACCAGCTTTCGCAGCTGCAACTCGGGTTCGAAAAATTGACGCTCGTTTTCTCCCGTGACGACGCGAACAGCCCCCAGCTCACGCAGAAAGTTGAGCCCCTGGCTCGTCGATCCGCGGCTAATGTCGAGCGCATCGGCGATGTCCGTAAAACTCAGCGCCCGCGGCGAGGCGAACAACAGCCCATAAATCTGCCCCACCGAGCGCCCCAACCCGAGCACATGCACCAGCTCCGCGAAGAACTCCACGCACTCCCGCGTGAATTCCGGCGACACCTCCGGCTGCATCGCTATGGCAGCTGCATCAGTAAATTCCGGAGAGCTCATCAGGTTTCGCCTGATGGGCATGTGGGGTTATAGCCCCATGTTCAATCCAAATTGAACACCCCCCCGTAACTCGCACACCGGCAAGCAACTGTCCCACAAAGCTGTTCACTCTCCATTGAACAACCCCCTCCGTCCCGACAGCCCCTCTCCCGCCCGTTCCCCTCCTCTATTTCCTCCGTTCCCTTCTGTAAAACAACCCCTCCGAAAAAGATCACCGCGAGTCAGCCTGGTGCTCGGGACAGGACTTGAACCTGCACGCCTTACGGCAACGGCTTCTAAGACCGTCGTGTCTGCCATTCCACCACCCGAGCACGGACAGGGTGGCGCGATTTCATTTCAGCGCCCCGCCGACGCAAGCGAGGAATCCCCGCGCCGCCTCACGGCAGCGGCACCGTCGCCCAAAACTCCGGCGGCCGCCTCGCCCGCGTTCGCCGCTCGAAATCCGCCGCCAGCGCCAGCAGCCGCCGCTCCGACCACGCCCTCCCCGTAAACAACACCCCCACCGGCAAACCCGCCACCTCCCCCGCCGGCACCGACACACTCGGGTAACCCGCCACCGCCGCCAGCGACGAACTCGATCCCGTGTAAGCGTCGCCATTCACCGGATCGGTCATCCACGCCGGCCCCGCCGCGATCGTCACGATCGCATCCAGCCGGTGCTCCGCCATCCACGCCTCGATGCCCTCCGTCCTTGAAATACGGATACACGTCTCGCGCGCCGCGCGATACGCCGACTCCGTCAGCGGACCTTTCTTCTCCGCCAGCTCGAAAATATCTTGCCCGAAAAACGGCATCATCTCCTCCGCATGCGCCGCATTGAACGCGATCGCCTCCGCCAGCGTCCGCACCGTCGCTCCCTCGCCCAGTGACGCCAGATACGCATTCAGCCCCGCCTTGAACTCATACAACAACACCTCCAGCTCCGCCTCCCACGCCTGATGGATCGCAGCATACTCGCCCAAGTCCACCACCTCCGCCCCCGCCGCGCGCAACTCCGTCAACACCGCCTCTAGCACCTGCTCGGTCTTTGGCGGCAATCCAAACGGCCCGCGCAGCACGCCCAACCTCGCCCCCCGCAACGCCTCCCCTTCGAGTTCCGCCGCGAAACTCCCGCCCTCCTCCGGCGCTTCGCCCGTCGCCGCATCCCGCGCATCGCGCGCCGTCAACACGTCCAACACGAGCGCCGCGTCGCGCACCGTCCGCGCCATCGGACCCGCCGTGTCCTGCGACGCCGCGATCGGCACGAGTCCCCGCCGGCTCACGCGCCCCACCGTCGGTTTCACGCCGACGATTCCGTTCGTCGACGCCGGCGAGACGATCGATCCATCCGTCTCCGTGCCCACCGCCACGACGCACAGATTCGCCGTCACCGCGACCGCCGAGCCCGAACTCGATCCCGACGGATTCCGATCCAACGCATACGGATTCCGCGTCTGACCGCCCCGACTGCTCCAGCCACTCACCGGCCGCATCGATCGAAAATTCGCCCACTCGCTCAAATTCGTCTTCCCCAGAATCACCGCCCCCGCCTCGCGCAACCGCTCCACCACCGCCGCATCCTCGCGCGGCTTCGCCCCCACCAGCATCAACGACCCCGCCGTCGTCTCCATCGCATCCGCCGTCGCGATGTTGTCCTTGATCAACACCGGCACGCCATGCAACGCCCCGCGCACCTTTCCGTCCCTCCGTTCCCGATCCCGCTCGCGCGCGATCGCCAACGCCTCCGGATTCACCTCGATCACCGCCCGCATCGCCGGCCCGCCGCGATCCACCGCCTCGATCCGCTCCAGATACGCCATCGTCAACCGCTCCGCCGTCAACTCCCCCGCCTCCATCCGCCGCTGCACGTCCTCGATCGTGATCTCGGCCCACTCAAACGCATCCTCCGCCGCGCGCCCCGCCACCGCCGCCACCAACCCGCAAACCACCCCAATCCATCCACCCCATTTCATTTCGCCCCCAATCGTCGTCCCGCCCCTCGTTCTCTTTCTCGTGATCTTTCTCGTTCTCCTTCACCATTCCCTCTCTCAACCCTCAACTCTCCTCTCTCAACTCCCCACCCCCGCCCGCTCGCGATTCAACCACACCTTCGCCGCGCTCTTCATCCGCGTCAGGATGTAATACACCGTCTGACTCCGCAGCCGCACCAGCTGCCCGCCCACGATCTTCGGCACGAAATCCTGCGGCACATCCAGCACCGCCTCCGGCGTCGCGCCGTCGAGTCCCTTGCACAAGATCGACGTCATCGCCCGCGTCAGCGTCTGCACATGCGGCCCCAGCGTGATCCGAAAATGCGTCGCCCGCGTGCCCGGCTCGACGCGCAGGAAAACGCCCACCGTGTCCGTGCACTCCTCGTCCTTCCGCGTATCCTCCAGATCGAACGTCTCCCCCGCTTTCGGCGCGCACCCCGCCGCGCTGTCCGCGTAAGCGATCAGATTTTCGCGCTTCTCGTCCTCCGACAACACGTCGAAGAACTCCACGATCTCGGCCAGATTCGGCGGATAGGAACTCATGTGATGTTCGATTCTCGATTTCCGGTTTTCGATTTCGATCCCGAAATCCCGCGCGCACTCGCGGTCCGCGCCCAAGGTCGGAAAATCGAAATTCGAAAATCCAAAATCGAAAATCCCCTCAGCCCGGCTGCTCTCCTTTCACGATCGGCGAACGCACCATGTTGCCCCACTCCGTCCACGAGCCGTCGTAGTTCCGCACCTTGTCATACCCGAGCAGATACGTGAGCACGAACCAGGTGTGACTCGACCGCTCGCCGATCCGGCAATACGCGATGATGTCGTCGTCCTTCTTCAGCCCGAGGTTTTCCGTGTAAATCTTCCTCAACTCGTCGAAGGTCTTGAACGTCCCGTCGTCGTTCGCCGCCACCTTCCACGGCACGCTCCGCGCGCCCGGCACGTGCCCGCCGCGCAACACGCCTTCCTGCGGATACTCCGGCATGTGCGTGATCTCGCCCTTGTATTCGCCCGGCGAACGCACGTCGATCAGCGGCTTCCGCGCCTTCGAGTGCTCGAGCGTATCCACATAAAAAGCACGGATCTCGTCGTCGCGCCGTTTCGCCGGCACCGGGTAGTTCGCCCGCGGATACTTCGGCTTCTCGCGCGTGATCGGCCGCCCGTCCGCCTTCCACTTCGCGCTCCCGCCATCGAGCAGCTTCACCTTCTCGTGCCCGAACAGCCGAAACGCCCACAGCGCATACGCCGCCCACCAGTTCGACTTGTCGCCGTAGAACACCACCGTCGTCTCCGGCGAGATGCCGTTCTTCGCGCACACCTCCGCGAACTTCTCCGGCGACACATAATCGCGCTGCGTCTCGTCCTGCAGATCCCCCCGCCAGTCGATGTGCACCGCTCCGGGAATGTGCCCCATGTCGTAAAGCAGCACGTCCTCGTTGCTCTCGACCACGCGGATCGCGGGATCGTTCAAATGCGCCTGCAGCCAGTCGCCATCCACCAACACTTCCGGATGCGCGTAAGCGGAAAACTTCGGATTCATGCGCGCAACCTTGCTGCGCCCTCCGCCCAACGCAAACGCCCTCCCCCGTCATAAGTGCTCCACCGCCCCCGCCAAAACGAAATCCCTTTTCACCTCGCCCCTTTCCGGCCCCCGCCCCCCAAACGTGCAGCGCCTCTACCCACGTTCGCTCCTCAATCGAAAATCGAAAATCCCAAATCGAAAATCCCGTCACCCCGCCTCTCCCATCCGATCTCCCATCCGCGCGTAAACCTCCATGCACTCCGCGCAGGGCTGCAACAAATCCGCATCAAACCGAATCCGCCCCGGCTCGAACACCGTGATCACGCACGACCCGCCAAACGCAAACAACCCCTTCTCCGCCCCCTTCTCCACCGCCCGCTCCGGAATGTGCGTCTGCCGGATGCTCCCCACATTCGTCGCCCCGATCTCGAACATCGCCACCGTCCCGAACTCCGCCGACGCGATCAACGTCAGCACGCGCTTGTTCTGCACCAGATAGTGCAGGTTCGTCCGCAGCGCCACCGGGCTCACCGAATACAACCAGCCGTTGATCAACCGCGGCGCCGACGGCGTCCCGCTCACCGGAAAATGAAACCGGTGATAATCCACCGGACACAACCGCGAGATCACCATCGCCCCGCCTCGAAACAGCTTCGTCCACCGCCGCTCCGCCTCCGGCAAACGCTCCTCCGCAAACAACTCCGCCAGCGTGAACGTCGACCCTTTCACATAAAATCCCGCCGTCTGCTCCACGTTCTGAAACACCAGATGCCGCCCGTCCGCCGGAAACACCGCCACCTTCTCCCCCGGCGCGATCGGCCGCGCCTCCGGCTTCAACGCCCGATAGAAAAATTCGTTGAACGTCTTGTAGTCGAACGGCGACTTCGCGAACTCGTCCGCATCGATGTCATACGCCGCGATGAACGGCAGAATCCGGTTCGCGCTGTAGCGGTGATTCATCTTCCGCCCATACCACCACGAGAAAAACTTCCGCTTCGCCAGCAGCCACACGAAGAACTTCCCCACCGGATTCTCGTAAGCGAACCGCAGCCACCGCTCGCCAAACACCTTCTCGGTTTCAACGCGGCGATGATAGCGATGATAAAACTGAATCGGCTCGGAAGACATGCGCGCGAACGTTCGCCCAATCCTCCGCCCCCGCAAAGCCGAAAACGCACCGCCCCCTTGAGCCAATTAGCCAAACGGTCGGAGCGACTTAATGCCGCGCCCCGCCTCGCCCCCATTTTCACGATCCTCGCCACGCAAGCCGCAGACGCCGCTTGATCCACCCCCGCCCGACTGCCCTCCTTCATCTCGTTCAACGCGGCTTTCCAATCGAAAATCGAAAATCCCAAATCGAAAATCCGCCCCACCCCAACCCCACACGTCCTCCGCCGTGTCCCACTCCCAACCCGCCCCCGCTTCGCCCGCTTCCACGTCGACGTCCTCGAGCGAACGCCCCACGCGCGTCCGCTTCCGCGTCGTCTCGCTCGTCGTCGCGCTCGCGATGATCACCTACCTCGATCGCGCCTGCCTCGGCGCGCTCGCGCCCGACATCATGCGCGACCTCGATCTTTCGAAGGAGCAAATGAGCTGGGTCTTCAGCGCCTTCGCGCTCGCCTACGCCGCCTTCGAAATTCCCACCGCCTGGTGGGCCGACCGCCGCGGCACCCGCCGCGTCCTCACCCGCATCGTCCTGTGGTGGTCCGCGTTCACCATGGCCACCGCCGCCGCCTTCAATCTCCTCTCGATGCTCGTCGTCCGGTTCCTCTTCGGCGCCGGCGAAGCCGGCGCGTGGCCCTGCGTCGCCCGCACCTTCGCCCGCTGGATTCCGCTCGCCGAACGCGGTCGCGTCCAAGGCGTCTTCTTCAGCGGCGCCCACCTCGCCGGCGGCCTCACGCCCGTGTTCGCCGTCGGCCTCGCCGCCCTCGTCGGCTGGCGCGGCGTCTTCATCACCTTCGGCGCCATCGGTCTCGTCTGGTGTTTCATCTGGTATCGCTGGTTTCGCGACGAACCCGCCGACCACCCTTCCGTCAACGCCGCCGAAAACACCCTCATCGTCGCCGGCCGCCTCGACACGCCGTCGCAACATGAGGGCTGGCCCTACTGGCGCCGGCTCTTCGCTCATCGCAACACCCTCCCGCTCTGCCTCGCCTACATTCCCAACAGCTGCGCGTTCTACTTCTGCATCACCTGGCTCCCCACCTACCTGAAGGAAAAACACGGCTTCGCCGCCCTCTCGCTCGGCTTCTTCGCCGGCCTTCCTCTCATCGTCAGCGTGCTCGGCGATCTTTTCGGCGGCGCCGCCACCGACTGGACCACGCGTCGCTTCGGCCTGCGTCTCGGCCGCGCCGGCGTCAGCGGCCTGGGCAACCTCTGCGCCGGTCTCGCCATGATCGGCGCCGCGCTCGTTCACCACCCCGTCGCCGCCATCGGTCTCATCTCCTTCGCCGTCGCCTGCACCATGTTCACGCTCGGCGCCACGTGGAGCACGTGCCTCGACATCGGCGGCCGCCACGTCGGCGTCGTCAGCGCCGCGATGAACACCGCCGGCCAGGTCGGCAGCTTCTTCTGCCCGCCGCTCGTCACCGCGCTCCTCGCCCACTACGGCGACTGGAACGCCCCCGTCCTCGCCATCGGCGGACTCTTCCTCGCCGGCGCCCTCTGCTGGCTCATCATCGATCCGCGCGACCGCGTGTTCGATTGACCGTCCGCCTTCGCCTCAACGCGGCACCATCGTCTGACTGCGCGGCTTCGCCTCCACCGTCAGCTCCGCCGCCGGCAACGCGAATCGCTTTCCGCGACGCCCGCGGGGCCACCACCGTTGTCGCCAGCGCCCCAGCCGCACCTTCAACCCCGCCGCCACATAACTCGCGCCCAGTCGCAACGTGAGCCCCGCCTCCGCCGCCGGCCCCACGTGGTATCGAACTTTTGGTGACAACGGATTCGCCCGCCGCAGCAGCGTCCACAGGCCGCCCTGCATCGCGAGTTCCACGAACTGCGGATACATCGCCACGATCAGCCCTTCGTTCCGCGGCGCCTGCACCCGCTCGTCGCCTTCCAACAACCCGCGCACCGCCGCTCCGACGTCGACACCCGAATAATCCGAAATCGCCGCCGGCGGCGTGCAACGCCCGAAATGCGGATCGATCACCAGAAACTCGCCCGGCGCTCCCTCGATCCAGTCGAAACCCGTGATCCCCGTCACTTCGCCCGCCGCCGCGATCCGCGTCACCAGCCGCCCGAGCTCCGCATCGTTGCGCAGCCTCCGCACCGCCGACGGCCCGAGTCCGTCCGCCAGCGAAATCCATTTCTCCGACGCCGTCCACGCGCCCACGCGCCCCCGCCACGCCACCAACGAACACGATCCCACCGCCCCGCGCACAAACCGCTGCGCCAGCACGTGTCCGCCCCCCGCCGCCAGCTCCCGATACGCCACTCGCACTTCGTCTTCGCCGCCACACACCCGCACCGCCTTTCCGCCCATTCCCACCGCCCCTTTCAACACCACCGGAAAATCCCACTCCGCCGCGAACGCGATCCCCTCGTCCGCCGTCGCCACCACGCGCGTCTGCGGCACCGGCACGCCGTTTCGTTCGCACCAGCCCAGAAACCGCTCCTTGTCCGAAAACGCCTCCCGCAACGGATTCGCCCGCGGCACCGGCAAATACGGCTCGATCGCCGCATCGCGCTCGCCCCGATAAAGCAAATCGCGCCCCGGCTCGTCCATCGCCAACAACAACGCATACTCGCCCGTCGCGAGCCGCGCCGACACCGTCGCGCGAAACGCCTCGTCGTTCGCCGCCGCCGTGAACACCCGCCGCACATGCCGCGACCGCCGCACCGGATGCCCCGCCGCCGCCACCACATCGACCTCCACGCCCGCCCGCGCCATCATCCAGGGAAAATAAACGAAGCCGCTGGCATAACGACGAAACACGAGCAACACGCGCCACTCCTTCGAATGCGCGACACCCTCGGCACGAGACGCGCCACCAGATTTCGGTCTTGAGGTAAGCATAGGACCACCCTCTGCCCGGACGGGCCAGAGCGGCGGGCTACTCTATCACAAACGCCCGCCCCGCCCCAATCCGCGCAACCCCGCGACGTCGCTCGGGGAAACGCGCACGACCGGCGCTCGCGCATTTTCAAAAACATTGCCGCCCCAAAACCTCGCCGCCGTAATCCCGCGCGGTGCCCGTCCGTCCTCCCCACGTCCGCCCGTCGCTGCTCACGCTCTTCGTCTGCACGCTCCTGTTCGCAGGCACCGTTTTCCTCTTCAGCCGCTCGCTCGATTACGGGTTCCTCAACTACGACGACCCGAGTTACCTCACCAACAATCCCTACGTCCAGGCCGGCCTCACGTGGCCCGGCCTCGTCTGGGCGTTCACCGGCGCCACCGATTACTGGCACCCGCTCACGTGGCTCTCCCATATGCTCGATTGGGAGCTCTACGACGAAATCCCCTTCGGCCATCACCTGACAAGCATCCTCTGGCACGCGCTCAACGCCGTGCTCGTCTTCCTCGTTTTCCGCCGCCTCACCGCCGCTTTCTGGGCCGCCGCGTTCGCCGCCGCGCTTTTCGCCTGGCATCCGCTTCGCGTCGAATCCGTCACCTGGGTCACCGAACGCAAGGACGTCATGAGCGGCTGCTTCTTCCTGCTCACGCTCTGGACCTACGCCGCCTACGCCGACCGCCGCCGCATCGTCGGCCACGCCCGCCGCCTCTACGCGCTCACACTCGCGCTCTTCCTCCTCGGACTGATGAGCAAACCGATGGTCGTGTCGCTGCCGCTCGTTCTCCTGCTGCTCGACGTCTGGCCGCTCCAACGCCTCCCCGCCGCCTCACCGTCGCCCTCTCCGTTTCGCTCTCTCCTCGCGCGCTGGTTCCCGCTCCTCCGCGAGAAACTCCCGTTCTTCGCGCTCTCCGCCGCGATCTCTGTAGTGACAATCCTGATGCAGACGAGCCACGGCGCGTTCACGCTCACGCTCCCGCTCGACGCCCGCCTCGCCAACGCCGTCGTCTCCTGCGTCCGCTACCTCGGCAAATTCCTCTGGCCCGCCGAACTCGCCGTCTTCTACCCGCACCCCGGCTCCTGGCCGCTCCTCGTCGTCGCCGCCGCGCTCGTCCTGCTCGCCACCGTCACGTGGTTCGCTTGGCGCCAGCGCACCCGCCGCCCCTGGCTCCTCGCCGGCTGGCTCTGGTTCATCGTCGTTCTCCTTCCCGTCCTCGGAATCATTCAGGTCGGCCTCCAGGCGATGGCCGATCGCTACACCTACCTCGCGCTCCTCGGAATCCAACTCGCGCTCATCTGGTCGCTGCGCGATTTCACCGTCCGCCCCGCCATCCGCACGCTCGCCGCAGCCGCCGCGTGCCTCGCGCTCACCGTCTGCGTCGTGCGCACCTGGCACCAGCAACACACGTGGCGCGACTCCGTCTCGCTCTTCCGCCACGCCATCCAGGTCAGCGACAACAACGACGGCGCCCACGGCTTCCTCGCCTACACCCTCCTCGGCCTCAACCAATTCGACGAAGCCGAATCCGAAGCCCGCCGCTCCCTCGCGCTCAACCCCGACAACACCACCGCGCTCTTCACGCTCGCCGCCGTCCACGACTACCGCAACCAGCTCGACGACGCCCTCGCCCGCTTCCAACAGGTCCTCGATCTCCGCCCGCACGACTCGCTCGCACGCTTCCGCCTCGGCCTCACGCTCCTCAAACAAAACAAACTCGCCGACGCCATTCCCCCTCTCGCGACCGCCGCCTCGCAAGACGCCTCCTATCGCGAAGCCTACCTCCGCCAGGGCTTCGCCGACGTCCACTCCGGCCGCCCCGCCGCCGCCATGGTATTTTTCCAAGCCATCCTCGCCGCCACCCCCGACCACCCCGATGCCCATTTCGGCCTCGCCCTCGCCTTCGGAAAACTCGGCCGCGACGCCGACGCGTTCACGCACCTCCGCCGCTCCGCCGAACTTCGCCCCGACTTCGCGCCCGTGCAGATCGAGGTCGGTCTCGCGCTCCTCGCGCGCCGCGCGCCCGCCGATGCCGTCACGCACTTCCGCCACGCCCTCGCCGCTTCGCCGGATTTTCCGATGGCGCATCTCGGACTCGGACGCGCCCTCGAACAACTCGGCGATTTCAACGCCGCCGTTCCCCACCTCGAAAAAGCGCTCGCCCTCGATCCCGACAACGCCGCCATCCAGCGCGCCTGGGCCGTCTCGCTCGCGCGCCGCGGACGTTTCGCCGACGCCGTGATCCACTACCAGCGCGCCCTCGCCAATCTGCCCGACGACGCCAGCCTTCACGCCGAACTCGGCTTCGCCCTCCTTCTCGACAAACGCCGCGACGCCGCGATCGCGCAATTCGAGCACGCCCTTCGCCTCGATCCCCATTTCCCCGGACTCCGCGAACGCCTCCAACAACTGCGCCGCTGAGCAACTCTCGCGCGCCCACCCGGCTGTCCGCCCCATCCCCCCTCGGGAAAACGCCGACCCTTCGATCACAGCTTTGACCGCCGCGCTCGCGCTTCGTCGCGGAACGCCTCCCACCAAACCGGGTCCGTCGTCACCACATCATACCCCTCCCACCATGAAAAATATCATCGGTATCGTTCTCATCGCGCTCGGCATCTTCCTCTTCGTCCAAGGCCTCAACCGCCGCGATTCCATCGCCGGCGCCGCCTCCGAAGCCGGCACCGAACTCGCCAACGCGGTCGACGGCGGCGCGCGTCAGCCCAAGCACGTCGTCTACATGGTCGCCGGCGGCATCGTGACGCTCATCGGCATCGGCGTCATCGCCCGCAAGCCGCGCTCCATCTGATCGCACTCCACGTTTTGCGTCGCGTCGGTCTCTGCCGGGACTCGACGCCGTCGCGGGCGACCCGCTTTGCGCCGGTCCGCCCGCGTTTTTTTTTTGCGCAAACAAGAGCCCGCACCTCGGGAAACCGTGGAAGGGCAAGCTCGACCACAGCGAAAACGACATCACGAAACTTCGCTCCCGTCCGCGAATCCGAACGCACCGCCCCGTAACGACACCTCTCCAAACGCCACGCCTCGCTCGCCCAATCTTGCAGCGCCCGCCCGTCATGCTCCTTTCTTCCGCATGCCTCCGCTGCCACCAGCCGTCCGCTGGATCGTTTCTCTCTTCGCCCTCACGTTTCTCGCCTCCTGCTCTCCACGCGAAACCCCCGTCGAAAAAGCCACGCGCGACCGCACGCTGATCCTCGGCAACGCCGCCGAGCCCGCCGATCTCGATCCGCAGCTCATGACGGCTTACACCGACGGCAACATCCACATGGCACTCTTCGAAGGCCTCACCGCCCTCGATGAAGAATCGCTCCAAGCCGTCCCGTCCTCCGCCGAACGCTGGGAAACCTCCGCCGACGGTCTCACGTGGACCTTCCACCTCCGCGCCGATCTCCGCTGGTCCAACGGCGAACCCGTCCTCGCCTCCGATTTCGTCGCCTCCTGGCGCCGCCTCGTCTCGCCCGCCCTCGCCTCCGACAACGCCTACCTGCTGTATCCAGTAAAGCACGCCGCCGCGATCACCGCCGGCGAAATCGCCGACCTCTCCCAACTCGGCGTCGCCGCCCCCGACGATCGCACCGTCGTCGTCACGCTCGAACGCCCCACGCCGTGGTTCGCCCAACTCACCGCCGCCGTCCCGACGTTCGCCCTCAATCCCCGCACGCTCGCCGCCTTCGACGCCACCGCGCGCCGCGGCACCGCCTGGACCCGCCCCGGCAATCTCGTCGGCAGCGGCCCGTTCGCCCTCGCCGACTGGCGCCCGCAAGCCCACGTCACCGTCCGCAAAAACCCGCACCACTGGCAGGCCGCCTCCGTCGCCCTCGAATCGATCGTCTTCCTCCCCACCGACAACCCNGACGTCGACGAGCGCAACTTCCGCGCCGGCCAGGTCCACGCCACNCAAAATCTNCCCATCGCCAAAATCGCCGACTGGCGCCNGCGCGCCGCCACACAGCTCCGCATCGATCCGCTCACCCAATCCAATTTCCTCCGCTTCAACACCNCCCGCCCCCCGCTCGACGACGCCCGNATCCGCCGCGCGCTCTCGCTCGCCATCGATCGCGACACCTTCGCGCGCACGATCCTCCAATCCACCCGCGCTCCCGCCTTCGCGCTCACCCCGCCCAACCTCGCCGGCTACACCCCCGCCGCCCGCGTCGCCACCGACTTCGACGCCGCGCGAAAACTCCTCGCCGACGCCGGTCACCCCAACGGCCGCGACCTCCCTGTATTCGAAATTCAATGTCGCAACGACGAGATCCACCCGCGCTACGCCGAAGCTCTCCAAGCCACTTGGCAGCGCGAACTCGGCATCCGCGTGACCCTCGCGCCCAGCGAACAAAAGACCTGGCTCGAGAACCAGCAGTCCGGCAACTACACGATCACCTTCGGCGCCTGGCTCGCCGACTTCCCCGACGCCTCCAACTTCCTCGGCCTCTTCACCTCCACGAGCGGCTACAATTGGACCGGCTGGCGCAACGCCGACTACGACCGCCTCCTCACCGAAGCCACGCAACTCTCCGACACCGCCCGCCGCCACGCCCTCTACCAACAAGCCGAATCCCGTCTCCTCGATTCCGCTCCCATCGCGCCGCTCTACTACGGCGCCTCCACCTACCTCCTCCACCCGGCCGTCCAAGGCTGGCCCCCCGCCTCCCTCGGCTGGCGCCGCTACCAACTCGTCCACCTCCGCAACTAGATCGAAATTCGAAAATCAAAAATCGAAAATCCCCCACCGCCGCTCCAACGTCCCCGCCATGCGCCTCCGCCCGCTGACCCTTTTCGTGTGTTTCCTGTTTTTCGTGGTTTCCCACGCGATCGCCGAGATCTCCTTCACCCGCGTCTGGCCCAACTGGGTCGACGCCGACGCCTTCGAAACCATCTCCGAATATTTCAGCGGCCACGAACACACCGGCAAACGCGTCATCCACCGCTCCCAGCCCGACGCCCGCGCCGGCTTCTATTTCCTCGCCCGCGTCGCCAACACCGGCGCCGAAATCACTCACGCCAAGTTCACGCTCCACGTGATCATGCCCGGCAACCCCGAACCGAAAACCTTCACCTTCCCCGCCTCGCTTCCCGCACGCTCCACCGTCTTCCAACTCGGCCTCACCGGCGCCGACTGGCCCGACCGCGAGATCCACCCCGTCGCCTGGAAACTCGATCTCCTCTCCGCCACCGACGAACTCCTCGCCACCGAGCAAAGCTTCCTTTGGTCCAAGCCCGCCAAGTGACCGCGCCCTTCGAGTGGTCCGCGTGGCAACCGCTCTCCGCAGCCGGCCCGCTCACCGCCCCCGTCCTCGCCGAAATCCTCGACGGCGGCCAATCCTTCCGCTGGCACCGCCAGCACGACGACACCTGGCTCGGCCTCTTCGCCGACCACGTCGTCCGTCTCACGCTCGACGCCTCCGGCACGCTCCTCTGGTCCGCGCCCACCTCTCTCGCCGCGCGCACCGCCCCCGCACTGGTCCGCTACTTCGATCTCTCGCGCAATCCGCACGCGCTCGCCGACACGCTCCCCCATCGCAGCGACCCGCACCTCGCCGCCTGCCTCGCCGCCTTCCCCGGCCTCCGCATCCTCCGCCAGCCTTTCGGCGAAACCCTCCTCGGCTTCCTCTGCAGCGCCACGAAACAAATCCCGCAGATCAAGCAGATGCTCGCCCTCCTCGCGCAACGCCACGGCACGCCTCTGCTTCCCGCCCTCAACTCTCAACCCTCAACTCTCAACTTCGCCCGCCTCCCCACCTGGCCCCAACTCGCCCAGATTCCCGAACCCGACCTCCGCGCCTGCCTCCTCGGCTTCCGCGCCCGCTACATCTCCGAAACCGCCCGCTTTCTCGCCGCCAACCCTGGCTGGCTCGACGAAACCGAATCGCTCCCCTACGCCGCGGCGAAAGAACGCCTCTGCTCCCTTCCCGGCGTCGGCGAAAAAGTCGCTGACTGCGTCCTCCTCTTCGGCGCCGGCAAACTCGAAGCCTTTCCCGTCGATACCTGGATCATCAAATCCATGGCGCGCCGCTACGGTCTCGATCGCTGGAAACCCGCGCAAATCGCGCATTTCGGCCGCGTCCACTTCGGCCCGCTCGCCGGCCTCGCCCAACAATACCTCTTCGCCTTCGAGCGCCAAGCCGCCCGCTCCCGCCCGTAGGTTGCGCGCTTGCCGCGCAACCCAATCCCCCTTCGCCCCACCCCGTCACGTATCCGCCAAATAACGACGCCGCGACGCCCCGCGCGCCGACGCCATCCACGCCACCGCCGCCCACGCCGTGAGGCACACCGCCACCCACAGCGTCGGATTTTCCAGCCACCACCGCGTGAGCGGATGCAACTCCGCCCCGCTGAACGCCGCCCGCTCCAGCGTGAACAACAACATCACGCGATACGCATCGAGCGGACTCGCCATCAGCGCCGCCACCCACACCGCCGGATTTTCATGCACCCAGCTCGCGCCGCCCGTCATCATCAGCACCAAGTCCACGCCAAACAGCAGCACGCACCAGCACGCCAGCGCCGCCAGCAATCCGCGCACCGGATTCGTCACCCACAGCCCGATCGCCAGCCCGCACCACGCGAACAACACGCACACGCCCGCCGCCGCCGCCGCGCCCAACGCCAGCATCCCCGACCCGCCCGCCAGCACCATCGTCGGCAATACGAGCAGCAAACCCGTCGGCGCGATCGCGCCCAACAAGCCCAGACACTTTCCCGCCACCCACCACCGCGCCTCCACCGGCTGCGCCAGAATAAACGTCAGCTCCTCGCTCTCCGCCTGCGCCGAACTCAATCCAAACAACAGCGCCGACAACGACCCGACATACACCACCCCGTTCAACACCCACCACGAGGTCCCCGCTTCCGCCGCCACCGGCGGCGCCAGCAGCGCCAGCAAGCCCGTCACCAGCATCAGCGCCGCATGCGCATGCAGAAACAGATTCAACCGGTAGCTGAGAAACTCCCGCACCAACGTCGCCCGCACCGTCGCACTCCGCGCACTCATCCCGCTTCCACTCCTTCCGACAACGCGAAGCCATCCCGCAATCGATCCGGCGGCAACTCGCCCGCCACCCGCCCGTTCTCCAACAACAAACAAACATCCGCCTTCCCGTTCCACTCCCCGAGCAAATGCGTCGCCGTCAGCACCGTCGCCCCTTCCGCCGCCCGCTCGCTCAAATACGTCTGCAGCCGCGCCCGCCACTCCGGATCCAGGCTCAATCCCGGCTCGTCCAACACCAGCACCGGCGCCCGCGGCAGCGCGAAAATCGCAATCGCCAGCCGCTGCCGCAACCCGCCCGACAGCTCCGCCGTCACCGCGTCGCGATGCCCGTCCAGCCCCCAGCGGCTCAGCTCGTTCAGCGTCTCCGCATCCTGGATACCGCGAATCCGTCCGTAGAAACACGCCACCTGCCGCGCCGTCAGCCGCGGATGAAATCGCGGCGCCTGCGGCAAATACGACACCGCCGCCGCCGCCGCGCGCCGCTCCCGCACCACGTCGTGCCCCGCCACCGCGACCGCGCCGCCGTCCGGCCGACTCATCCCCGCCACGATCCGCAGCAGCGTCGATTTCCCCGCGCCATTCGCTCCCACCAACAACGTCACCGCCCCCGGCCGCGCCTCGGCCTCGAGCCCGCGCAACACCGGCCGCTCGCGATACGATTTCGTCACGCCCCGCGCCGTGATCATCGAGCGTTCCTCGCCGCGAGCGGCCGCGGATCCGACACCGATGGAATCCCCGGCACCTTCAACCGCGCATGCACCACCCGCAGCGCCCGCTCGCCCGGACTCCCCGACAACAACCCGATTTCCGGAAAATCCCGCCGCCACGCTCCGAACAAATCCGCCTCCTTGTGCGGCACGTCCGCGATTCCGTCGCGATCCAAATCCAGCTTCACCGCGTCCGGCCAGAAATTGCCCACCCCGTCCACACTCCACGCATTCGCCTCCGCCGCCCCGCCCGTCTCCACCGCATGGATATTCCCCGCGAGTTCGTTCGCCGAAAACGTGTTGCCATCGGAGCTCCCCGACACCCGCAACCCGATGTAATTTCCCGTCACCCCATTGCCGCGAAACTCATTGCTGATCGAGTTCTCCACGAACGCCCCCACCGTGTTCCCCGCGAACTCGTTCTCCGCGACCTCCGTCCGCTCCACCGTGTGCATCAGCAGCCCGTAAGCCCGATGGCTCCGATTCGCCAGAAACCGGTTCCCGCGCAACACGATCTCGTTCGAATACATCAGCGCCGCCCCTGCCGCACTCTCGGTGAACGTGTTTTCTTCGAACACATTCTCGTCCGAATACATGTAGTGCAGCCCGTAGCGCACATTCCGGATCGTGTTCCTTCTCACCGTCGTCCGGTCGCAAAACGAAAAATAAATCCCATCCCGCGTTCCGCGGATGTCGTTCTCTTCGATCGTGTGCCCCGCGCAGTTCCACACGTGAATCCCATTTCCGCGCTGGTTCTGCTCCAGCTCCACCGAACACAGTTCCGCATTCGACATCCGCAAATCGCTCGTCATCGGATCCTCGATCGTCTCCACCGCCGCCCTTCCGCGTATCACGTTTCCAATCACACGCCCCTCCGGCGCCTGTTTGAGATACACGCCATGCAGCGTATCCACGATCGTGTTATCTCTCAGCACCGCCCGCGCCGCCGTCACATGGATCCCCGCGTCGTCGTTCGAGAGATTCCGCCCCGACTTTCGGATCACGAATCCCGCCACTTCGACGTCCGGCGCCGTGATCGCGACGACGTGCCCCTCCCCCGTGCCTTCCAGCACCGCCCCCGGCTCGCCGATTAACCGCAGCGGCTTCGCAATCACCACCGCCCCGCGATGAACGCCCGCCGGCACGTGCAGCGTCGCTCCCGGCTCCGCCTCATCGATCGCTCTTTTCAACCAGTCGCCATCCGCCCCCACGGCCGATCCACTCAACGCCGCCAGGAGAATTGCCACCGCGTTGACCCGCCATCCGGTCACGTTCGCTCCCTTCGCGAAAACCACATCGCCGCCATCAACAACAGCGGAAACAAACCCAGCGTAATCGCCCCGACGTCCGGATAACTCGCCTGCACGAAATTCGCGATCTGCTGCTCACCGATCATCACCGGCGTGAAGGGCTCGATCGTCATCGGCGCCCTCGGATCGAGCTCGTGACCATACGTGTAGAGCCGGTAGTAGAAGCTCCCGAGCGAGAACGCCGTGAAATAAAGAAACAACACCAGCAGGTCCACCACGCCGCGCATGATCCCGATCGCCGCCGCGCGCAGCGCCAACAGGATGAACACGCCCAGCGCAAACGGCACCCATCGCATCTCGATGAAGTCCGCCTGCTCGATCGCCTTCATCCCGATGTAGTGGTTCAGGTTGTTGATCTCATGGAGGTCCTGACCATTGTTCCCCGCGATCAGCTTGTAGGTGTAGATGTGCAGCGACAGCCCTTCCTGATACTGCGGCGCCACGAGCGAAATCCGCCACAACGGCAGGAAGAGCGACGCCACCAGCGCCGCCGCCGCCAACACGAGCAACACCCGCCCGGCCGCGCTCGGCGCCCGCCGCAGGAAACTATAGACCTTGCGGGTGTAGCTCGCCATTTCCGCCCGCGCGCTCCTACTGCTGCGCCGTCTGCGCCGCCGGTTTCACCGCGAGATAACCCTGCATCTCCTGGTGCAACGCCGAGCAGAAATTCGTGCAGTAAAACGCGAACACACCCGGCTTGTCCGCCTTGAACCGCACCGTCTTCGTCTCGCCCGGATCGACGATCACATTGATGTCATGCTCGATCAATCCCCAGCCGTGAATCATGTCCGTCGTCTGCTCCACATTCGTGATGTGCAGCACCACGTCATCGCCTTGATTCACTTCGATCTTGTCCGGAATGAACCGGCTGCGAATCGCGATCGCCTTCACTTCCACGGTCGTCCCGTTGCGCGTCACCCCCGCCTAGCTCCGCGTCCCACACCGCATTCGGGTTCGTGTTCTCCGCGCGGGGATACACCTCGATCGGCTGAATCGCATCCGCCTTCAAGATCTGCATGAAATGCGGCTCCGGATCCGTGAACGTCTCGTAGAGCATCGTCATCTTCTCCCCCGAGATGTCGATCAACTGGCTGCTCTCCGGTTGCGACGGACCCGTGCTCAAATGCCGGCCTTTCGAGAGCTTGTTGCCCGCCACCATGTAGCGGCCATACGGCTCGCGCGTGTCGCTGCCCGCCACGACGAGATGCCCGATGTTGAAATGCACCGGAATCTTATCGAGCACGACTTTGTTCAAATCCTGCCGCTCCTCGTCGTTCCACGGCGGCAGCTTCCACTTCGTGATCACCGACTCGATGAACATCGACGTGTAAGCATTGCCCTTCCCGTCATACTGCGTGTGCAACGGCCCGAGTCCCGCCGGCACTTCGCCTTCCAACGCCGACTCGAACCGAATCACCGGCACGCCGCGAAACTCCGACTCGAAGTCTCTCGCGTCGATCGCCGCCTTCAACTTCTCGAAGTTGTAAACCGACACCGTCGGCTGCAGCTTCCCGCCCGCCGCCACCCAACGTCCGCTCGGATCGACATCGATGCCGTGCGGCGACTTCGGAATCGGCAGGAAATACAGCACGCCCGGCACCTTCGCCGGATCGATCACCGGCACGCCGCCCATGTCCGTCGCCTTCCCTTCGCGGACCGCCGCTTCCGCCGCGCGCCAGTTCACCACCGCGCCGAGGTCGCGATCCATCTGCGAGGCTCCCGCCTCCAGCGTCTCATAAGCCATTTCGGTGTTGTAGGACGTCCAGAACGCCCAGCCCGAGCTCGGACCCTTGCCCGTCGAACCCAGGTCCCAATTGAACGGCGGCGTCAAAATCTGCCAGCCCACCTTCATCTCCCCGGTTTCCTTGTCGACCGTGAGCCCGCTTACCATGCCGTGAAACTCGTCCGCATAACTCTCGATCGGCGCATGCCGGCCTTTCGGCAGCGGCACCGAGAAACGCGTCGCCACGAGAATGTATTCCGTGTTCTCCGTCACGAACGACGAGCCGTGGTTGCCCGACGAATTCGGGATCGGCCCGAAGATCTGCTTCGTCTTCATGTCGCGCAGATCGATCCGCGCCACACGATTGTTCGCGTTGTCGTTCACGAACAACCACCGGCCGTCATACTTCCCGTCCGTCTGCGACAGCGCCGGATGGTGCACATCCCCCCACGTGAACCCGCCGAGCATGTGCTTCGACTCCTCGTCGAAGCCGTATCCGGTTCCCGGATGCGGCGCGAAGACGGGAATCGTGAACAGATGCCGCATCGACGGAATGCCCGCGATGAACACCTGTCCGGAATGCCCGCCCGAGTAGAAGAGGTAAAACTCATCCTTGTCGCCGGGCTTCACATAGGTCTTCGCTGCCGCATCTCCCGCATCGGCCCCTCCCGAACCCGTCTGCCCGTCATGCCCGTTCCCGCCCGGCCGGCCGCAGCCGACAAAAACCACCATCGCGATCGCCGCGCATCCGCCGCCGATCGCCCGCAAAGTTTTTTTTCGTCATGATTTCCTCCGCCGTTATTCGACGATCAACTCACCCCGCATGCCCACCTGATAGTGCCCGGGAAACGAACAAATAAACGGATACCGCCCCGGTTCCTTCGGCGCCTGGAAGGTCACCGTATCCCGCTCCTTTGGCCCCCAGCAGCTTCGTGTGCGCGAGCATGTCGCCTTTGCGATCCTGCGGAATGTAATCCGTCGTCGCCGCCTGCATCGCGTCCGCCACGAACGGATCCACCACCTGCGTCGACTTCAGCAGCACCCAATTGTGCCCCATCGAAAACTTCGGCATCGTGCCGATGTTGACCAAGGTCACCGACAGCGACTCGCCGGGCTTCGCGCGAATCTCCGTCACCGAAAACTTCATCGCGTCGTTGCCCGTGATTTCAATCTGACGCCCGCTCGCCGCCGTGGGAGCACCCGCCGGCGAATCGCCCGGCGAACTCGCCGTCGCCGACGCATCCGGAGATTGCGCGGCGTCGCCGTCCTTTTTTCCGCAGCCCGAGAAGAACAATGCGCCGGTGACAAGACCGGCAACGAACAACATGCGTGATGATTTCATGGCGATAGAAACAGGGTTGAGAAAATACGCCCGCACCTCGCGCGCGCACCATGTATCCTGCGCATAGTAGCGCGGGACGCCCGTGAGTTTCCGCATACCTGCACAACTTGACAACTCCGAAATCCCCCGGCGAACCTCGCGCGCACCACACGGTCGGTGCCGCATCTCATGATTTCTGCTCCTGTGGTTCACCACACGCTTCGCGTGATACTCCTGTTGCTGGTCGTGCCATTTTGCACGCAACGGGCTTTCTCGCAGACCAGCGAAAAAGTTTTTACCGTGACCGGAGTAGTGCGCCTCCCCTACTCCGAAGGCAGCATCCGCATCGAACACGACGAAATCCCAGGCTTCATGCCCGCGATGACGATGCCGTTTTACGCCGACGCCGCCGACGCGTCCCACCTCAAGGTCGGCGATCGCGTGCAATTCGAATTCCGCGTCGGCGCCCAATCGCGCGCCACCAACTTCAAGAAACTTCCCTCCGCTCCCTCCGCCAACGCGTCCGCCCCTATCACTCCGCCGCGACCGCCTTCCGCTCGCCTCCGCCCCGGCGATCTCATCCCCGATTTCGCACTCACCGCCGAAAACGATCAGCCGCTCACCGCCGCCGCTCTCGACGGCCACTACACCGTCGTCACCTTCATCTTCACCCGCTGCCCCGTCCCCGAATTCTGCCCGCTCATGAGCCGCAAATTCCAGGAGCTCCAACAAACCTCCCGCGAACAACAGCTCGGCCTCCGCCTGCTCAGCATCACCATCGATCCGGATTTCGACCGGCCCGACATCCTTCGCGCGTATTCAAAATCTGTCGACGCCGATCCTGCAAAATGGCGCTTCGCCACCGGCTCCGTCGAAGACATAGCCAAACTCACCCGGGCCTTCGCCGTCCGCACCGAATTCAACTCCGGCCGCCTCGACCACACCCTCGCCACCGCGCTCATTGGACCGGACCGCCGCATCGTCGAAATCTGGCGCGGCAACGCCTGGAAGCCCTCCGAAGTCCTCTCCCGCCTCCCGTAGCGGAACGCGTGAGCGTTTCGTCCCCCGCTGCCCCGCTCCACTCTCCGTAGCGGAACGCGTGAGCGTTTCGTCCCGGAACGCACCCCGCCCCGCGCCCTCGCGCTCCTCCCCGCCACACGCCCCCACCTCCCGTAGCGGAACGCGTGAGCGTTTCGTCCGCGATCCCCTCCGCCCCCCAGAAAACCACAGTGTCACCTAATAGGTGACACTCCGCCTCATCCTCGCGCCGCGCGTGACGTGAGCCTCCACTTCGCTCAGCTCACTTCGCCTTCTGGAATCAACTCCACCTCGTAGCCTTCCGGCGCATCGATGAACGCGATCACCGATCCGCTCCCCGTCTGCGTCGGCCCGTCGCTCAACGCATAGCCCTTCGCCTTCAACTCGCTCGCGAACTTCTCCAAGTCCTCCACCTCGAACGCCAGGTGCATCAAATCCGGCTGCACCTTCACGCTCTCGCTGTTCGGGAGCTGACACAGCTCGATTTCCTCTTCGCTGTTCGGCGTCTGCAAAAACACCAGCTGCGCGCCGCGCGGCGAAGTATGCCGGCGCGCGACCTTCAGGCCCAGCGCCTCTTCGTAGAATTTCACCGTCCGCTCGAGATCGTTCACGCGCATCCGCGTGTGGAGTAGTTTCTTGACCATGCGCGCGACGTTGACGCCCGCGCNCCGAAAAAATCAACCGGCCACGCCAGAACTCCCACGCCGCCGGCCTCCTGACCTTTCCCGATCAACCGTTGGAACATCGCCCGATACCGCGCGCCCGCTTCCTGGCTAGCGTGTCCCTCCACCACCCCAGGAGGAAACCCGCCATGAAATCGCTCCACCTCTCGTCCCGTCCGCTGCTTCCCTCGTTCGCCGCGCTGACGCTCTTCACCCTCGCGCCGTCACTCCACGCCGACGACACGCGCTCGCAATCCCGCGCTTCGCTTCCCGCCGAAAACGAACCCACGCCCGCGCCCGGCGCCGCCGCCCGCCGCGCCCAGAGCGCGCGCGTCCTGATCGGCCAGGACGTCAACGATGCCCGCGGCAAAACCCTCGGCGAGATCCACGATCTCGTCGTCGATCCCAAACGCGGCGAAATCCTTTTCGCCCTCGTCGCCTCCGGCGGCCTGCTCGGCGTCGGCGAGGAAATCCGCGCCGTGCCCTTCGCCGCCCTTCGCCAGGCCGACGACAACTCGCGCGATCTCACCCTCGACCTCCCGCGCGATCGCTGGTCCCAGGCGCCCGTGCTCGAACGCGATCGCTTCGACACGCTCTCCGACCGCGACGTCGCCCGCGAGGTGTTCGCGTTCTACGACCAGGCGCTCGACGAGAACTTCGACCGCGCCGGCACGAAGGCCCGCGAGCGCATGATCCGCGTCTCCGAACTCCTCGGCGCCGACGTGGAAAATTCCGGCCGGAAGGTCGGCCGCATCCAGGACGTGATCGTTCACTTCGACAGCCGCCGCGCCTCCGCCCTCCTCGATCCGGACAACAACTACAGCGGCACCGATCGCCAGTTCCTCGTCAACTTCGCGCAACTCTCGCCCGCCGGCGAAGACCGTCTCACCACCACGCTTTCTCGCGAAGACTTCGCCGGCGCCCCGCCCGCCGAAGACCGTTGGTGGACTTCGCTCGAGGGCTTCCCGTATTGGTGGGGCGGTTACGGCGGCTTCGGCGGTCCGGCTTACACCGGCGCGACCGACGACCTTCGCACCAACGCCGCCATCATCGGCGGCGAACGCGAGGGACGCCGCTCCGTCGCGGTCGTGCGCGAACGCCTGCGCCGCGATCCCATCCTCTCCGACCAAACGCAACGCGTCACCATCGCCGAAGAAAACGGCCGCCTCGTCCTGAGCGGAATCGTGAGCGATCACGCCGCGAAAAACGCCGTCCACCGTCTCGTCTCCGACTACGCCATCGGCTGGGAAATCGTCGACCGCCTCGAAGTCACCGCCGCCGAATAAGCTTTCATGAACTTCCAAACCCCCGACTTCTCCACCGTTCTCCCGGCCCTCGTCGCCGCCGCTCCCTCGGCCCTCCTGATCATCATCGGCGCGATCGCGCTCAACATCGTCCTCGGTCGCGCCCTCGTGCTGATCGCCCGCCGCACGAGTTTCACCGAACAGGAAATCGGTCCCGTCCGCCGCACGCTCAAATGGCTCATCACCCTCGTCGCCGCCGTCTTCGTGCTCGGCACCTTCGGCCTCAACGTCGGCGGCATGTGGGGCGTGCTCTCCACCATCCTCGCGATGGTCGCCATCGGCTTCGTCGCCGTCTGGAGCGTGCTGAGCAACACGCTCTGCACGATCATCATCATGCTGTTCCGCCCGTTCGCCGTCGGCGACGAAATCGAATTCGTCGGCGAACAGGCCAAAGGCCGCGTCATCGACCTCAACTTCATCTACACCACGGTCGACGCCGGCGACGGCTCCGTCATGCAGATTCCCAACAACCTCTTCTTCCAAAAAGTCGTCCGCCGCCGCCACGGCCGCGCTTCGGTTTCACTCGCCACCCACCTGCGCACCAAGCGCCCCGAGCCCGAAACCGAACCGCTCCCTAATCCCGCCCGTTCGTAAGCGCAGCGAGCCGGAGACGCCGCGCGCTTCCTCCTTACTGCATCCGCAACGGCAGCGAGCGCACACGCGCCGCCAGCTCGTTCAACACATTGCTCGTCTTCTGATCTCCCACGTCCTCGCCCGTGCGAATCGTCCGCGCCGGCAGGAAATTGTTGATCACCGCGCAATAGTCGCTGTTCACCATGATTCCGAGCAGCTCGCCCGTCTTGCTCAGCACGAGATCTCCGCGCGACGGCGAGAAGTCGCCAAACAACCGCCGGAAAAGCCGGTTGTCCACCCGCACGAAACCGGGCTGCGACGCGTCCAGTTTGAAACCCACTTCGCCATATCCCGCGCCGCCCCCATTCACGAGCACCGCGTCGGGAAAACGAAACGGATCCAGCGCCGTCGGATAAATCTTCACCCCCATCGTCCTCGCCTCCTCCTCGCTCACCGGCACCACCACGATCCGCGGATCGATCGACAGGAAGTGCAGCTCGCTCGCGTCCGCGCGTCCGCCGCCTTTCGAAAACTCCACGAGCACCTGATTCCAGTCGTAGCTCGCGTTCTCGACGAAACGAAACGGCGTGTCCGCCACGTGCATCAACGCGTAGATCGCCGACCCGTCGGTCACGAGAATCGTCGAACTCGACGCCGTGCGCGTCGCCGGCCCGAAAAACCCGTCGCGCACCGCCGTGAAATTCGTCGTCACCCGGTTCTCCAGAAACTGGTTGAACAACACGTTCGCGTTGATCGGACGATTCTCGCGAATCTCCTTCGTCAACGCGCCCGAGCTTTCCGCGAGCTGACCCACGCCTTGCGCGAGCTGCGTCGTCGCCTCCTGCACCTTCAACCGCTCCTCGCGCTCCGCGACCACCTGCTCGCGCAACGTCTCCGCCGTCGATCGCAGCAATTGTTTCTCCTGCTCCGCCACCTTCACCGCCACGTTCAAACTCTCGATCCGCTCCCGCGCCTCCGCCTGCGCCTTTTCCGCCGCCGCCAGCGCCTGCTGCTGCCGCTCCGCCTCCGCCCGCCGCTCCTCCAACTCGCGTTGCAAACGCGCCAGCTCCTCGCGCGTCATCGCCGACTCCCGCGTCGCCGCCTGCACCCGCGCGTTCAACTCCTCCGCCGTCTGCTGCGTCTGCTCGAGCGACGTCGCCAGTTTCGCCCGCTCCGCGTCGAGCTTCGCGCGATCCGCCTCCAGCTTCGCGAGGTTCTGCTCCCGCTCCGTCAAATTCGTCTCCATCGACGCCAGCTTCTGCGCCAGTTGCTCGCGCGACGCCCGTTCGTCCTCGAGCGACAGCTTCATCGTCTCGACCAGATCCTGGTCCTTCGTCACCGCGTTCGCCGACATCTCCGGCACCGGCGGCTGCTTGACCGGCGCCGGCTCCGCCTTCTCCCACCGCGTGAGGGCGAGCAGGTTCAGCAACAGAAAATCGCAGAGGATGAGCAGAAGCGTTCGGTTCATGGCGTCACAGGTTTACAGCCGCCCGGTCAGCGGCACGGTCTGCGTCGCCGCGGGCGCCGTCGGCACGATCGTCGGCGTCACCGCCTGGCTGTCCAGGATCAGCTGCCGCTTGTAGGGCCGCACGTGCCGGATCTTCACGAACGCCACGCACGTGATGCCGAAGAGATTCGACGAATACGCCGCGAGCAGATTCGGCTCGATCACGCCCAGCACCTGCAGCACCAGCGCCGCCGCCGTGCCGCCGATGCCCACGTAGAGTCCGCCGTCAAAAAGGTTTTCCTCGTTCTCCATCAGCCGGAGTTTGACGAGCGGCGAAACGGGCGACTTCGCGATGTCGCGTATCTTCATCAAACAGGTGAAATACATCGCCACCTGCAGCGCGGCGAAGAAGCCGATCGAGAGAATCGTGGAGGAGTCCATGGTGGTAATCGTTGGATTGGGAGATTCGACAGGAGTAGGTGAATCGATGACCAGTGCGGGCAACACCAGTCGCACGCGAAATTCCGAAGGCGGCGCCGCCTTCAACAAGAAGGGCTCGGTCGCCACGACAATCAAACCGGCGAACAACAACGCCAGCAGCCCGCTGCGCATCCGCGGCAGCCCGAGCACCATTCCCGACCCCGGCGCCACGATCCACAGATCGAGTCCGCGAAACACCAGGAACGCGCCGAGAAAATACGCCAGATACTTCACCACCAGCATCGCATGCGGATGCAGCATCACGATCGACGCGGCCGTGCCCAACCCCGCGTCCATCGCGTGATTCACCGGCACCTGCCGCATCAACAGCTGCTGCACCGCGCCCTGCCCGTGCGACAGCGCCAGCCGCAAATCCCGCAATCCCGTCTCGCCGAATTGTATCAGATAACTCGCGACACGATCCGCCGATCCCGAAAACAACGCCGCCACATACATCTGCGGAAACTGGTTCGGCGCCACCCGCGCGAGATGCGCATACTCGCCGACCGTCTCCGCATCCTCCGTCCGCCGCAGCAGCTCGCCGAGTTGCGCCCAGTCCAACCGCCGCCCCAGCGAAAGCAGATCGAGAAAAAACGCCTCCAGCCCGCCGAGCGACTTCTGCGCGTTCGCCAGATCCGCCATGCCGCGAATCTCGCGCTGCAACGCCGGCGAGAGATGCTCGCCCTGATACAGCAGCGCCGTCAGCAGAATGATCGCGTCGAGCGGCTGCCCGCCCGCCTGCGTCGCCGGCACGAAGCGCCCCGTCGACGTCAGCTCGCGCGTCCGCAGCAACGACTGCACGCCCAGCGAGCGCGAATTCGAAAGATAACTCCGCAGCGTCGCCCGCGCCTGCTCCGGCAGGAAAAACGTCAGCACCGGCGTGCTCTCCGACCGGCCCGTGTTCTCGCGCAACTTGAACAGCGGATCGAGAAACGGATCCCAGCCGCCCCACGCCACCATCTCCGGTTGATGCGCCGACAACTCGTTCAACTGCCGCTCCAGCACGCCCGCCTGCGGATCGTTCATCGTCTCCGCCGCATCCAACACCAGCCCCGCCGGACCGATCTTCTCCGCATCCACCAACTGCTGCCCAAACATCGCCAGCGACGGCGTTCCATCCCCCGCTTCCCGCAACAGCGCCGGACTCACCGACTTCAAGTTCACGGGCACCGTCCACGCCGCGACCGCGATCGCGATGCCCGCGACCACCAGCAGCGGCGCGACCAGCGAACTTCTCGCGTAACCGGTTGAGTCGCTCATCGTGAGGCAGTATTGGTTTGCAGAGCGAATTGGCAAACCCACGCTCCTTCGCCTACCGACCGATGTCCCTGCCAATTGTTCATTACAACGACCCGGTTTTGCGTCGTAAGGGCGACAAAATCACCAGCTTCGACGCCGCCCTCGCCCGGCTCGCCGCCGACATGGTCGACACCATGCACGACGCCGGCGGCATCGGTCTCGCCGCCCAGCAAATCGGTCGCGCCATCCAGCTTTGCGTCGTCGATCTCCGCGCCGCCGAAATCGATTTCACCTGGGAACTCGACGGCGCCAAACCTCCGCTCGAACTCTTCATGCCGATGACCCTCGTCAACCCGGTCATCAAAATCGATCCCGACACCGACGACTACATCGTCGAGGAAGGCTGCCTCTCGTTTCCCCAGATTCGCGGCGACGTCGTCCGCCCCGACGGCATCACCGTCACCTACCAGGACGAACGCGGCGTCCCCCACACCCTCCGCTGCAACGGCCTGCTCGCGCGCTGCATCCAACACGAGGTCGATCACCTCAACGGCATTCTCTTCATCGATCGCATGGAGAAAAAAATCCGCGCAAAAATCGACGCCGACATCAAGGCCCTCGCCAAAGCCACGCGCGACGCCGCCAAAAAAACCAACGCCTGATCTCGGCCTCCCATGCCTCAGAAATCCGACGGAATGACCTACGCCCCGCAGGGCCAGCCGCGCCCGGTCGTGAAACCCGGCGAATTCATCTTCGCCGCCGCGCACCTCGACCACGGCCACATCTACGGCCAGTGCAACGGCCTCCTCGAAGCCGGCGCCGAACTTCGCTGGGTGTTCGAACCCGATCCCGTCAAACTCGACGCCTTTCGCCAAAAATTCCCGCAAGCCCGCGTCGCCCGCTCGCTCGACGAAATCCTCGACGACCCCGACGTCCGTCTCGTCACCGCCGCCGCCATTCCCAACCAGCGCGGCGCCATCGGCTGCCGCGTCATGTCCGCCGGCAAGGATTACTTCACCGACAAAACGCCCTTCACCACCTTCGACCAACTCGAGGAAGCCCGCCGCGTCGCCGCCGCCACGCAGCGTAAATACATGGTCTACTTCAGCGAACGCATCCACGTCGAAGCCGCCATGCACGCCGGCGACCTCGCCCAAGCCGGCGTGATCGGTCGCGTCGTCCAGGTCATCGGCCTCGGCCCGCACCGCCTCAACAAACCTTCGCGCCCCGCGTGGTTCTTCGAACGCGAAAAATTCGGCGGCATCCTCTGCGACATCGGCAGCCACCAGTTCGAACAATTCCTCCACTTCTCCGGCGCGACCGACGCCACCGTCACGCAGGCCGCCATCGCCAACTACGCCAATCCCGACACGCCCGAGTTCGAAGACTTCGGCGAGGCCTCGCTCGTCGGCAACAACGGCACCTCGAACTACGTCCGCGTCGACTGGTTCACCCCCGACGGTCTCAGCACCTGGGGCGACGGCCGCACCATCATCCTGGGCACCAAGGGCTACATCGAAATGCGCAAATACGTCGATGTCGCTCGCGAGCAAACCGGCGACCACATCTACCTCGTCGACGATCGCGGCGAACACCACCTCGACGTCGCCGGCAAAGTCGGCTTCCGCTTCTTCGGCGAACTCATCCTCGACTGCCTCAACCGCACCGAGAAAGCGATGACGCAAGCGCACGCCTTCAAGGCCGCCGAGCTCTGCCTCCGCGCCCAAGCCGCCGCCCGCCGCCTCGCGTAAGCGGAGCCCGACGTTTCCGTCGGGCTGAAGACGCCTGGAAGTAACGCAGACCAACGCGCTCCCGCCAGTCGCGCGCGCGTTCGCCCCTTACAACAAGTCCGCCGCCAGCTCCGCCAGCCGCGACCGCTCGCCTTTCATCAACTTCACGTGCGCCGCGAGCGCCTGCCCTTTCATGCGATTGTGGCAATACACGAGCCCGTTGCTCCGCGAATCCACGTAAGGATTGTCGATCTGCGCCGGATCGCCGATCAGCACGATCTTCGATCCTTCCGAAATGCGCGTGATCACCGTCTTCGCTTCGTGCGGCGTCAGCTGCTGCGCTTCGTCGAGAATGAAAAACCGCCGCGCGATCGAACGTCCGCGAATAAACGCCAGCGCCTCGATCTCCACGAGCCCGCTGCGCAACAACCGCTCGTAGGGTTTCGCGAGCGTCGCATTCCCGTGCCCGCCGTTCTGCGACGCATGACTCGGCTGCGGCGCCGTCATCGCCGCGATCGCGTGCTCGTCGCTCTTCTTCCGCTTTTTCTTCGCGACTTTCTTCGACGCGAACTGCGGATCCTTCGGCGGCTTCGACGGCATCAACACTTCGAGCGCGTCGTAATACGGCTGCAGCCACGGCTTCATCTTTTCTTCCAACGTGCCCGGCAGGAAACCGATGTCCTTTCCGAGCGCGATCACCGGCCGCGAAATCGAAACGCCATCATAGCGCGAACTCTCGTCCTGCGTCTGATGCAGCGCGCTCGCGATCGACAGCAGCGTCTTGCCCGTGCCGGCTTTGCCGAAACAGGTCACGATGCTCACGCTGTCATCGAGCAACGCATCGAGAAAATACTGCTGCTCGAGATTGCGCGCGCGAATCGGCACGCCGCCCGGCGCCTTCACAAAATCCGGCAGCTTCAACCGCCGCACCACCCCCTCGCCGTAGTAACGCGCCGGCATCGTCTTCCCTTCGTCCGAACGCAGCAGCAGGTATTCGTTCAGATAAAGCGGCCGCGCGAGTTCCTCGCCCAGCTCGAACTCCCCTTCCGAACAGAACCGCTGCAACTCGTAGATCGAGAGCGGAATCTCGCGATAACTCGCCTCGTCGATCGGCTCGGGCACCTTGTCGTTGAGATAATCCTCCGACTCCAGCCCGACGGCGCGCGCCTTCAGCTGCACGTTGACGTCCTTCGTCACCAGAATCGTCGGCGGCGGAAACTGCTCCTGCACAAACAACGCCGACGCGATGATCCGATTATCCTTCTTCGCCAGATCCGGCAGGATCGCCCGCAACCGCGCCATCGCCGGCGACGTGCGATTCGGGTCGACGAGATACGGATTGATGATGATCGACAGCGTCCCGCCGTTCGGCAGTTCCACGCCTTCGTGCATCGACCGCGAATCGGGCAGCAGCTCCTGCAGGATGCGATGCACCCGGCGCGCGTTGCGTCCGCGTTCCGTCGATTGCTCCGCTTTGATCGAGTCGAGTTCCTCCAGAACCTCGACCGGAATCGCGAGGTTGTTGTCCTCGAATTTGTAGATCGATTGCGGATCGTGCAGGAGAACATTCGTGTCGAGCACGAAGGTCTTAACTCTGGCCGTCACCCTGATCCGCGGATTTGGGGCGAGCGCCCCGCGGGAATTTTCCATCGTGTGTGGATAACTTGTGAGCAACAGTGCACGACGTGCGTCGCTTGTCCATGATAGAGTCGGCGGCGGGCGTGATTGTTTCACGTTTCGGCGCGAATCTTTGCATTCCGCACGCCAACTTCGCCGCACGCTCGCACTACGGCAGAAATTCTTCCGGCGCCCGCGGTTTCTTCGGACGCGGCACCGTCCATAATCGCAACCAATACTCCGCGAGATTCCGCATGCTCGTCCGCCGCACGCCTTGCCGCGCGGCCAGCTCTCGAAATGGCGACGCCACCGTGCTCCGCTCCTCGAAATAAGACCACAAGTCCGTCGCCAGCCGCGCCGCCGCCACATGCTCGTCGCCCGTCTGGTTCAAAGTCGATTGAACCTTCCCCACCCAGAAATGTCTCTCCTCGGGGTGGGATTGCACATAATCGAACACCATTTGCTCGGCTGCGTTCAGACTCATCGGCCGGCAACGTGGCGGGGACCTCGACAAAAACAACCGGAAATCCGTCCTGATCGTGCCATTGCATTCTGACTTTCAACTACTAGCATCCGTCCCGAACACCCCTACTCCTCATGTGGCCTAAACTCCGAGACCAGTTCCCCGCCATTCTCCTCACAGCGCTCATCATCACCGGCGCGGCCTTCTGGCTTCATCACAAGACGGTCACCGACATGACCGTGCGCCAACAGGCGGAACTCACCCCGCTGCGCGAACAAAACGACGCCCTTCGCGCCGCCGCCGAGGAAAATCGCCAGCAGATCGAGGCCACCAACAAGATGCTCCGCGACGCCATCGCCCGTCGCGAAGCCGACATGTTCCGCACCGACGAGGAACTCCAGCAGCTCAACACCGAACGCATGGAAGCCCTCGCCGAAGCCATCGCCCGCAAGGTCCAGCCGTTCAATGCCCTCCCGAAATCCCCGGAGGAAGCCGAGCAGATGCAGAACGAGCAGGTCGACAAGGTCTCCTCGCGCATGGCCGAGCGCATCCAGCCGATCCTCGCCGAAATGTCCAAGGACCAGAATCTCACGCGCGAGGCCATCGCCCAATATTCGCAGCGCATCTCCGACCAGGTCGGCAATGTCCTCACCGCCGAACTCGCGCGAAACCAGCAGCTCAACAACAATCTCCAGGCCACCCAAGCCGTCGCCCAGGATTCGCTCAAACTCGCGCACGAAATCACCGCGCTCTACCTCAGCTCCTTCAAGGACCAGGGCATCCTCACCCGCCTCCTCACGCTGCCCGCCAACGTCGTCAAAGACGCCGCCAGTCTCAGCATCGTCTCCAGCAACGACCGCAAGAAAGTCGAGGAACAGCTCGTCGCGAAGATGGCCGACATCAACCGCCGCCTCACCGAGCTCCAGCAGCAAAACCCGCAGCACTGACCGGTTCAGCCGCTCGCTTCGTCTCCTTCTCTTCTACTCAGCCGCGCATCCAAGCGCGGCTTTTTTGTTTCCCGTTTCTCAGTGGGAGGGCCTTTACGCTCCGACAAAACTGCCCGCAAAACGAATCGGGCGGGCGGCCACACAAAACCGCCCGCCCGGTGCTTCTTCATTAACCCCCAAGGGGAAATCAAACACTCGCCAACGCCGCCGGCGTCTTGCCGAGGTTCGCCTTCGCTTCGTCGAGCGAATCGTAAAAGCTCCACGAACGCGTGTCCTCGAAGCCTTTGCACTCCGCGACAATTTGCGGATTCGCCACGAGCGCGAACTGCATCGCGAGCTCACGGCAGGTCTGCATCGCTTGGAACAACAGCTTGATCACGCCCATGTGCAGCGAGCGGAGCTGGTGGATGTCGATCACCACCTTGTTGTGCCCCGCATCCACCGCCTCGGCGAACTTCGGCTTCAAATACGTCGCCGCTTCCGCGATCACCGCGGGCGAGCAATTCTCCGGCAGACGCATGATCAACGCATCGCCCTCGATCGCGTAGTAGCGCTGCGAGGTGTCGAGGTTCATCGCCTTCGCCATCTTCGTCTCGAGTTCGCTCAGATCGATCGGCTTCGTCACGATCGCGCTGAAACCCACGGTCTGCGCCTGCTGCTGCTGCGCCGTCTCCGTCTTCACCACCAGCGCGAACACCGGCGTGTATTTGGTTTTCACATTCGTGCGAACCAAACGGAACAGCGTGAAGGCCGACTCGTCCGGCAGCGACAGGCTCACCAGCATCAGGTCCGGGGGCGTGCGCGAACAGAAGTCGATCGCCTCGCCCTGCGTGCTCACCCCGTGAATCTTCCACGGCGTGTGCTTCAACCCTTCCTGGATCTGCTGGATGATCGCCGGCTTGTCCTCGACGACGAGGATGTCCGCCGGATCGAAAATCGACTTCGCCTTCGCCGGCGCTTCGGACAACGGCTTCAAATCGATGATGCGGCCCGCCTTCTCGATCAGCACGTCCTCCTTGAACGGCTTCACGATGTAGTCGCGCACACCGATCTTCGCGATCTTGAGCACATTGTCCCGGCCGCCTTCCGCCGTGAGCATCATCACCGGAATCGCCTTCAGCGCCGGATCGGCCTTCAGCTTCGTGAGCATCTCCACGCCGTCCATCACGGGCATCGTGACGTCGAGGAGGATCAGGTCCGGATTCTCCTTGGCAGCGAGCGCGAGGCCCTCGACGCCATTCGCCGCCTCGAGGATTTCGCAATCGTAGGACTTGAAGGCTTTTTTGACGATGATGCGGACGGTCTTCGAATCGTCCACGGTGAGAATCTTGTAGCGCATGGTGTGTGAGAAAGGAGAGGCTTATTCGTCCTGCTTCATCAGGATGTCGGCGATGATCTTGTGACCGGAACAATCGAAGTGATAGATGTAACGCGTCACCGAACTGATCGGCTCGATGGTGAAATTGCTGCCGTGCAGGATCGACGGGATCGTCAGCTTGCAGGTGTAGCCGGCGTCGCAGAGCCCGTTCTTGAAACTCCCCACGGTCATGTTCGTGAGCTCGCCGATCGCGTCGTTGATCACCTCGTCGCCCGCCTCGGTCAACTCCTCCTCCGTCATCCCGAGCAGATGGCACGTGCAGTGCCGCGCGAATCCAAGATCCAGATACAAATAGATCAGGCCGTTCGCCTCGCCGATGAACCCGACCGTGCCCACCACATGCGGCCGCGGATTGTCCGCCAGCGGCGATTGCACCGGCCAGACGTGATCGAGATCCACCCCGTCCCCGCCCATCGGCGTCAGCTTCGGCTCCCGCCCAAGCATGGTCTTGAACACGTCAGTGACGGCCCGGGCAATGTTCTCTCGGATCTGGATGGCGGTGATTTGCTCGGCGGCAGGCATGACGGGATTGGGGAATGGAAATGCGTTGCTTTCCGCTGCTATCGGCAGAAATGCCCGTGGGTTTAACGGGATTCTCGCCCCCCCACCACAAACGCCCCGCCCCCCCCCCGCCCACCAAAAGCGCAAACTCCG